>Ga0209515_10000045_pt1 | contig 213989 bp, 201 predicted proteins | sample Subgroupgradi54m_FD_187454 | JGI IMG/M metagenome (GOLD analysis project Ga0209515, IMG submission 187454) | Subsurface groundwater microbial communities from S. Glens Falls, New York, USA - GMW60B uncontaminated upgradient, 5.4 m (SPAdes)... ...
CTTTCCTACCATAATGTCCTCCTTCCAGAGGAAGCATTATAGCATCCTTGGAATACGACATTTTTAAATTGGTAGAATACGACATTATCATATTGGTATTACATGGGAAACTATGAAAAATAATTCACTGTTTTCCTATCATATAATCACCTTCTATCTTTTTCAATTTCACGGTAATAAGCTGATTCTTAAGGCATTGTTTTGATTTTAACAAAACCTTAATGTAATTGCCCGTATACCCTTGCCAATAGCCGGCTTTTTCTTTGCAGTCATCCTCCATAAGCACGGTTAACTTCTTATTTAGAAATTGTTTTTTATAAATAAACGCGCAATCCCGGGCAACATCATTAAGGCATAAAATCCTTTCCTTTACTGAAAAAGGATCTACTTCCTCTTTCAAATTATCGGCCGCGTATGTACCTGAGCGTTTTGAATAAGGAAATATATGTGTTTTAAGAGGCAGGATCTTTTTAACTAGATCTATCGTATTCTTAAAATTTGTTTCTCCCTCTCCAGGGAACCCCACTAAAACATCCGTAGTAATAGCTATATCCGGGATAGACTGTTTTATCTTATTTATAAGTTTTAAATACCCGGCCTTATTATAACGGCGCTTCATTTTTTTTAAAATAATATCGTCTCCGCTTTGAATCGGAATATGGAAGTGGCGGCAAACTTTCTTGGAAAGGGCGATTTTATTTATTAATGCCCGTGAAACATCCCCCGCCTCTATAGAACTAAGCCTTAACCGCGATAAACCGCTGATTTTTTCCAGTTTAGTTATCACATCAACGAGGCGCGTTTTAGAAGGCAAATCCTTGCCGTAAGCCCCCAGGCAGATCCCGGTTAAAACTATTTCCTTAAAGCCATTTTCTACCAGCCGCTTCGCGTCATAAATAATTTCTTCTACAGCCCTGCTTCTTGAAGTTCCCCTTACCAAAGGTACCTTGCAATAAGAACAGAAATTATTGCAGCCGTCCTGAATTTTAAGGAACGCCCTTGTGTGGCCGGAAAAACTATTTATATTTTCAGGAAAAAACTTTTTACTGATAATAAGATCTATTTCTTTAAATTGGGTTAAAGATGCCGCGCCGTTTGCGGCAAGGCAGCCGGTAACAATAACCTTTGAGCCCGGTTTATTTTTGCCGCAATTACGGATTAGGCTCCTTGACCGCTGGTCAGCGCTTGCGGTAACAGTACAGGTATTAATAACATAAACATCCGCCTTAGCGCCGCTATGTACCTCTTTAAAACCGCGCTGCAGGAATCTCTCCCTTATACTCTGCGTATCGTATTGATTTACCTTGCATCCTAAAGTGTAAAATTTGACTGTTTTCATTATTATTGTATTGAGTATTGTGTATCGAGTACCGCGCCATACGCAATATATCAACAATTCAACAATATTACCGTTCAGATAAAAACAATTTTATAAAACTAACTACCGCGACCGCCGCGGTTTCCACGCGTAAAACATTCGCGCCTAATGTAACGGGGATAAAACCCGCCTTTTTTGCCAAAGAAACCTCAGCAGGGCTAAAATCTCCTTCCGGCCCAATAAGGACTAAAACATTGATTGGATTAACGCCTCGGAATACCTCAATCAAAGTTTTGCGGTCGTCTATCAACGCCGGTATCAATTTTAAATCGTAATCGCCTGATTCCAACAGCACTTTTTTTATATCCTTTACCGGCTCTAGGACAGGCAAGGTATTCCTCTGGCTTTGTTCTGAAGCGCTAACCACAATCTTATTCCAACGGCTAAGGCGCGCGTCCTTCTTCAAAACATCTAATTTAACAACAACCCTTTCGGTCTCCATAGGGATAATCCTGTCCACGCCAAGTTGCGTAAGCTTATCAATTAAGTCATCAAATTTAGATTTTTTTGGGATGGCGCAGGCTACCGCCAGGCAAAATTTACGTTCAGCCGCCGTTTTCTTCGTATTCCTTACTTTTAGGTATATAGCCTTAGGAGTAATTTTCTCGATAGCCGTATAATATTCATTGCTTTTTTCATCAAAAACAATGATCTCCTCATTTACCTTAAGATGCAAAACATTATTAATATGATGCACTTGTTCAAGATCAGAAATAATGATCGCATCTTTTGGCGGTTCCTTAAGGACACAAAATAATCTATACATTTATAATCCCCTTTTTATCAACCCGGCACCTAATACCATCAGGATCAACCCGCATACAGAATTAAATATCCTGACAATAATAAAATTTTTGTTTAATAACCGGGGTATCAAACCGGCAAATATTGCTAAAACCAAAAGAGGCGAAAAAAAAGTTCCTATGCCAAAAGAGGCGATATACAATAAAAACAGGAACAAAGACTTCGACATTAATCCCGCTGAAGAAAACACAGCTATAAGAGACGCGCATGGCAAAAAACCGATTATAAAACCAAGCAGCACGATACTTAACTTATCCCGTTCCAAAATATTCCCGGGAAAGAATTTACAAACGCCGAATTCCATCTTTTTGCCTAAAATCATAAGTATCCCCACCAATAAGATAAAACCGCCTCCCGATATAAATATATATTTTGATAAACTTCCAAACAATTTCCCCGCGATTAACTCGCCTGTATAAAAAATTAAAATACCGATCACAAAATAGGCAAATATTCTGGATAAAGAAAATAAAACATAGGTGATAACGCTCTTAAAAGTATTTTTTTCTGTCCCGGCAATATAAGATATAAGCAAAGGCCCGCAGCTGCCTAAACAAGGCCCAAATCCAAAAGATAAACCTAAAAAGAAAAAACCGGCAATAGTCATAGGTTGCTCTACAGGCTTCCGCCTGTAGTATCCAACATTCCCATTCCCCACACGGAAGTGTGGGGTAACGTATACTTATTTTTTATTATATTTCCTTTTCTGAAAAAACTTCCGCGCTAAAAATATAAATTTCCGTAGTTTTATCCTTCCAGGCATCCGCGGAAAGCCCTGCTTTATGCGAACATAAGTTAGAAAGGAATTCTTCTTTGGTCCAGCCTGTTTCTGTTGCGACCTGAGGCAAAAATACCCCGCTTCTAAATCCCTGTTTTATTAAAACGCCGTGTTTGCCTAATTGGACCTTATCCGCGGAATCGACCTTCTCCATCGGAGAAAGAACGGATATTTCTATTTCAATATTTTTAAGTTCATTTAATGCGACAGGAGAAAACCTCGGGTCCCTGAGTGCGGCTTCAACCGCCATATCCCTGACAGTAAGATATAAAGGCTGCTGCCCAATAATATTGCCGATACAGCCGCGTAACTGTCCGTGTTCATTAAGCGTAACAAAAGCGCCCATTTCTTTCAGTAATAACGAATCAGTTTCTGAAACAGCTAACTTCTTGCCGGTTTCTAAATATGTGCTGATCGAATCCCGGGCAATCTGCATCAGCCGTTTCCTCTGGCTTTGGCTCAACATTTTAGTCTCTCCTCCTTTATTCGCCTCCGGCAATACTAAACCAGTAATCACACTGCTGGAATAACCTACTGTCCAAACCCCTTTAATCTTCTTATTTGTAACATTAGCTGAAGTTGTGTATTTTAAAACTTCAAGTTTTTTATCTTTCAGGCCCCCTGCCAGAATCAAAGCGGAAACAACAGGAAATCCCCCGCAAAGCTGTAATTTCCCATCACGCAAACCGTAATATAAACCTTCCGCGTCCATATTCGTTAAATAGGATAATGTTTTTTGATCCACAGTTTCCGCCTGCAGGTAATCATATCCGTGATACATATCCGTAGAAACCGCCACTAAAACATCTTTGCGGCCGCCGATAGCTGTTTTAAGCAAAGCAGCTAATTTTTTGCAGGTTAAAAGGCTGCAATCGCCCATAACAATAGGCACAATTTTAAATCCTGATAAAACCTTTTGTAAAAACGGCAATTGCGCCTCAACAGAATGCTCCTTTTCAAACGCGGCCGCTTCAAAATTTATATCGCTATCCTTATAAAGCAATTCTTTAGCGAATTCTCTATCTATCTCTAAATCGCCTAAAGGCGTCTTAAATACGCCTTTAGGATACACAGACACCCCGCTAAACTCATAATAATGGCTCGGCCCGATTACAACAACGGTTTTATAATTTTTATTCTTAATGAGTTTATAACCAAACGCGGCAACCTGGCCGGAAAAAACATACCCCGCGTGAGGCGAAATCAACGCTGCGATATCGGCGTTAACAGGTTCCGCATTAACATCCTCAAGAAACCCGTCAATCATCCGGGAAAGCTCCCGCGGGTCTTGCGGATAAAAAGTGCCCGCGACATTAGGCTGTTTCACATCTGAGGCAAAAATGACACAAGAGCGCAAAGGCACAAGAGCACAACATAGTATCATTATTAAAATCTTGCCCCTTGGGACTTGAAACTTATTTCCAGACACCCTTGATCTCCTCCCCGCAGAAACCGCATTTACCGTCTTTAATATTATTTTTTACGATAAAATAACCTCTGCGCTCGATAACAACTTCCTTACAATTAGGGCAATACGTATTTTCCGCGGGATTACCCGCGATATTGCCGATATAAACATATTTTAAACCGCAATCCAAAGCGATCTTGCGCGCCCGCTCAAGGGTTTCAACCGGAGTTGGATTCAAGTTTAACAGCTTATGCATCGGGAAAAACCGGGAAAAATGTATTGGAGTATCCGGGCCTAAATTATCCTTTATCCAAAGGCACATTTTGACAATAGACTCATTGTCATCATTATATCCGGATAAAACTAAATTAGTAATCTCAATATGGACACCTTCATCTTTTAATATCTTCAATGTTTTAAGTACCGGCTCTAATGTGCCTTGCGACATATTCGCGTAATAATCATCTGAAAATCCTTTTAAATCAATATTCGCGGCATCAAGATATTCGCATAACTGCCGTAAAGGTTTTTCATTTATATAACCCGAGGAATGCATAACATTTTTCATGCCTATACCCCTGGCCAGTTTTGCGGTATCAAGCATATATTCGTAAAAAATAGTCGGCTCGGTATAAGTATAAGCGATCGTCGATGAACCGGAAGCTTTAAGCTTTTTAATTAAATCCTCGGGTTCTAAATAAACATAATCCGCGTCTTCGGGAGCGCTTTGAGAAATCTCCCAATTCTGACAAAATTTGCATTTTAAATTACATCCAACGGTAGCAATGGAAAAGGCTGTTGTCGAAGGAAGGAAATGGAATAAAGGTTTTTTTTCAATCGGGTCTACATGAATAGCCACAGGCTTGGCATAAACCAAAGTAGAAAGCATACCGCCGCGATTTTCCCGTACCCGGCAAAAGCCGCGCTTATAGTTTTGAATAACGCAATTCCTCGGGCACAAGAAACACTGTACGGCTTTATTATCCAACTTTTCATAAAAAAGTGCTTCTTTAAATTTATCCTGCTGCCCTAAAGACGCGAATAGTGGATTCCTGCTGATAATCCTAGGCAGATAAAAACAAGCTAAAATCAAACAACATAAAATCAACAACCCTAAAAATAATTTTAGCAAATTTCTCATCAGATAACACTCTTTGAAACCAAAATTTATCACTACGGGAAAATTTCACTTCTCGCGTTAATTGCCGCGCCTGCTAAATCTAAAATTAAGTGGAGCTGAGGGGAGTCGAACCCCTGACCCCCTCGTTGCGAACGAGGTGCTCTCCCAACTGAGCTACAGCCCCAAAATTATTTATATAAAATTATTCTAAGAAATAATACGGTTGATTTTGCTATATCCATGACTATATTTTCGCGCGAAACATATATGTTATACCATTAAACCGGGATAACGCCAACAAAAATAGCGCGGGGGACTTTCAGATATTTTTCCTGTAATTGGATTTATTAAATTAAGGCAAGTTTAAACAACTTCTATATTTTTCACTATTTTAATTGCTAGACATCATCGGCATGTCTATATTCGCGCTTATAGCAATCGAGGGGTTGCCTTTTGCCCCACATTGCAAAGGGCTGTTATCAGGGTCATAACAGGCGATAACAAAAATATACACGTGGCTTCTGCCGCCTGTCGGAATTAAAGAAAAATTTGTAATCCTTGAAGACAGCGCGTCACCGCTGTTGGAAGTTGGCCATCCACCGCCGAGCGAGGGGCAATTAGCATTAGCAAAATATTCAACCTTGTATGTTCCAGGGATATAATTATATGCTATCCACTGGCCATTGGCATCGTCATTAGGTATGCCGTCTAGAGGCACCCTGTCTACTCTCATTGCTATTGTATTCCCATCCAGCGATCTCTGGAAACCGGGGGTAGGGCCTATTGTACTACCTATTGCCCTTTTAACATTTGATGTTACATGCTCTACCACTAAAGCCGCATCCTGCTGAATATCGGAGCGGCGCGAAGAATCAATTATAGTACGATAACTAAAAGCGCTGATAGCAGTTAAAGCCAGCATTATTACGCTAAAAAGCGCAATAGACACCAATAATTCTACGAGAGTCAGGCTAACGCTTCTTTTACCCATGTAAATCAATTTCAAATTACGCCCCTGTCATAACTCATTCCAATCTATAGTCAATCTAATCTTATACACTTTTTGCCCACCAACCATGACAAAATCACTACGGGTAAAAATAGGAGTATAAGCGACACCATCATAATTTATAACGCCGGGACAGGCGCCCCCGCCCAAACAAGTTGTATTCAATATATCCTGCCTTACATCGCTATGAAAAGGTTCAAGCCAGAACTTACTCAACTCTGCCGCAACCATCTGGTAACGGCTATGCGCAATTTTCCTTGTAGCCGCAACAAAAATATTAGCTAATCCCAAAAAACATATGGATAAGATCATTGTTGCGACAAGAATTTCCATTATGCATATTCCGTTTTTTTTCATGGCAGGTATAGGAAAGTATATATAAATCTACTAACCACTGAAAATCATAGGACTTTATCACCAAAGAGGATTTTCTTGCAAGAAAATCCTCCAAAAAAAAATCTTGTTATTTATTAGAAGGGTTTTAAAAATTTATGGCGCATTACAAGAAGTAGTCGCATCAGGTTCTAGTTGAGTTCTTTGTATACACCATGTTGTAGTCCCGGCAATTGCCGAAGGTACCGCTCTGGCCCTAAAGTTTGTAGCTGTTACAGCATCAACACTATACGTCCAATTAGGCGACGCCGACACAGGAATGTCCAACCTTAATCCGGTATTTATCGCGGACGTATTCGCATACGTCCAGTAATGCGTATATTCTACTCCATAAATTTTTTCCGCGGCTTGAATAAGTTTTAAATTAGCTTGTGCCTCCCTGGTTAAAGCAATCTGCCTTGCAACCCTAAACTGAGGAAACGCAACAGCTGCTAAAATCCCAATAATCAGCAGCACAATCATTAATTCAAGAAAACTAAAAGCGCGTTTATTCATAATATAAACTTAATAATTCCCGGTTCCAGTCCATTCATCCGTCCCTTGAATTACATTTGAAACAAGAAAAAGTACATTCGCAGCCGTATTATTAGGCGTTTTTCCACCGGTTGTACACCTGGTAGCTATCCCAGTAACAACATCAGTCCCTGAAGTAACAACCGAATAACTAAAATAATGCGACTTCCGGCAACTAGAAGGAGCCTGATTGTTAGACGTGCCTATACCTACATTCGCCGGCGTAAACGTCAAAAAATCATCCTTGTCCATCCGGTAAGCTTCCGCTTGAAATCTAATAAGCCCTAAAATAGCCCTTGCCTCAGAACCACGAGTCCTTTCAATTACGCCACGATATTGAGTCAGCGCTAAAGTCGCTAAAATACCCAAAATGATTAAAACCACAATTAATTCTACTAAGGTAAACCCTCGTGCCATTTCCCCTCCATCGCGCAATTATATACTTTCGGGACAATCATAGGCCTATTATCTATTGTTAATGATCCTCCCATCCCCTTATCATCTAAATTACCGCTAACAAAAACACATTACGTATTCTTTTTGAATTCTGACTATTCCTGACAAAGAACAAAAAAATTGCTGCACCCGCAAAATCTTTAAACGTTCATAGCAACACATCGATATGTTGTAGCCTAAATAGCTACACCATATCGATGTGTTTTTACTTACGCTTCTAATGAATAGTAAGTAAAGTAAAAAATTAATACTGTCCGGCGCTAGTCCAGTTATCAATACCTGTGTTCAGATCTGAAACAAGAAAAAGTGTATTCGCGGATACATAATTAGGCGTTTTTCCACCGGCTGTACATCTGGTAGCTACAAAAGTAACCGAACTGGGAGCAGCTTGCACAGCGCCATATGTGAAATAATGTGATAACCTACATGAACTCGGGACCTGGTCATTCGACGTACCTATACCTAAAACTGCCAGATCAGTAAAACCTGTTGTAGTTCCAACAGTCATGTATACTGACGCAGCCAATTTACGCAGACCGCCGACAATCGCCCTAGCTTCAGCGCCACGGGATCTTTCAATTGTTTTTGCGTATTGGGTAAGAGCTAATGTTGCTAAAATACCTAAGACAATAATAACCACGATTAATTCCAACAATGTAAACCCTTTCTTCATTTTCCCCTCCTTATGATACTAATGCGGCTGCTTCTATTATACTCTCCAATATAATTCCTAATAAACCTTCAAAACTAAAAATTATCGTGCCGTGTGCCTCCTCCTTTCTTCATCATAAAATTTGTTATTTCAAAAATATTGGTTTAATTATACCTGAAAATTTAACTTTGTCAATATTGCCTTTACAAATCCCCGATATTTTATGGTATCTAAAGCATAACACGAAAAAAACAGTCCGTCAATAAGGCTTCTCAAATTATCCGCCTCCAATTGAAGCAAGTTTAAATATAGGCAAAAACATCCCTATAACCATTATGCCTATAACACCTCCCATAAATAAAAGTATAAGCGGTTCGAACATAGTCGCGAAACGGCCTAAAAAAGTGCTGACATAATCTTCATAATAAACATTTATTTTTTTAAACATTTGCGCCAATTCCCCAATTTCTTCCCCCACCGCTACCATTTGGACGACCATCGGCTCAAAAAACCCGCTTTTTTCCATCTGTTGGCTTAAAGGTTTCCCTTCCCTTACATTTTCCTTTATCTGGCGAACTATGCCTGCCATTACCAAATTGCCTACACTATGTTCAGTTATTTCCAATGAATATAAAATAGGGACCCCGCTTTCAATTAAAGTAGACATTTCAGAAGAAAACCTTTCAATTACCAAAGATTGAAAAAATACGCCTAAAATCGGCAATTTCATCAAATAACTCTCAAACATAAACCGCCCGCTTTTAGTTTTAATATAGGCTCTGAACATAAAAATAGCCGCGGCAACAGCAAGAAAAATTATTAAACTAAATTTCCTGATAAAATCACTTATTACAATAATAATTTGTGTCAATAACGGTAAGGTCATATTAAAACCTTTAAACAATTCCGCGAATGTAGGTATAATTTTAATAGTCAGGAAAAAAAGCGCGCCAAAACCGGCAACCATAAGAATAATCGGATAAATAAGCGCGGAAACAATTTTTTTCTTAAATTCCACGTTTCGCTCTAAATACCCCGCTAAACGGTTCAAAACAACCGCCAAATTACCGCTAGCCTCGCCACTCTCGACCAAATTAACCCATAAATCAGAAAAAACCCCTGAATGTTTAGCCATAGCTTCATGGAGGCTTAAACCTGCCTCCATATCCTTAGTCATACGCTTAATAATGACAAGAAACTTCGCGCTGGCAACCTGCTTTAAAATTATCTCCAGGCTTTTTAAAATCGTTACTCCAGCGCCTAAAAGTGTAGCTAATTGCCTACAGAATAAAACTAAATCATTTTCATTAATACCATGATGTTTATTCCTTATTTGGCTGCCGGCGCCGGGAGATTCTGCCCGCCCTTTAGTTTCCGCCGATTTTGATTCTGTAAGTATATTTATTACAATCAAATTCTTGGACTGTAAACGGCTGACCAATTCATCAGGGCTGGAAGCGTCTTCAGTGCCCACAACTTTATTTCCGGCGCTATCCCGCGCGACATACGACAACCTTGACATTATTCAACCCCTAAAGTAACTGAAAGAGCTTCTTCTAAAGAAGTAACTCCATCCTCAACCTTTTTTATCGCCGACTCATAAAGGGTTTGCATCCCTATGAGCCTGGCTTCATCACGAATTTTCTGAAATGAAACGCGTTGATTGATTAAATCACGAATGGGTTCATTCACTGACATAACTTCACCAACGCAAGCCCTGCCTTTATATCCTGTCTGGCCGCATTTTGGGCAACCTTTTGCTTTATAAATTAAATCTGTCTTTATTTTAATATTTTTTAATTGTTCCTTGCTCGGTTCATAAGCCTCTTTACACTCCACGCACAATTTTCTTACCAGTCGCTGGGCTATTATCAATAATAAAGAAGGCGCGACAATATACGGTTCAACGCCAATATCTATAAGCCGTGTAACAGCTGAAGGAGCGTCATTAGTATGCAATGTACTTAATACCAAATGCCCCGTTAAAGCTGAACGCACGCATATTTGTGCCGTTTCTAAATCCCTGACCTCTCCGACCAGCATTATATCGGGGTCTTGCCTTAAGAAACTACGCAGGGCGCTGGCAAAAGTTAACCCTATTTCAGGCTTAACTTGAACCTGATTCACCCCGTCTAATTTATATTCAACCGGGTCTTCAATAGTAACAATATTCCTGGAAATATTATTAATTTCATTTAAACAAGCATATAAGGTAGTCGTTTTACCGCTGCCGGTAGGGCCGGTTACAAATACCAATCCATAAGGAGAATTTATAGCCTTTCTCATTATTTCCAGTTGTTTAGGTTCAAAACCTAAACGCCCGAGATCCAAAACAACCGCGCTCCTATCTAATATCCTCAAAACAGCTTTCTCCCCATAAATAGTCGGAATAGTAGATACCCTTATATCTATGGGCCTATCATCAATTTTAACAACTATAGCGCCGTCTTGAGGAAGGCGTTTTTCAGCAATATCCATTTTGCTTAATATTTTTATACGGGAAACTATGGGTAAATGAAGGTATCTGGCAGGAGGCGGAACTTCATATAATTTACCATCTATGCGATACCGCAACGATAAACTCTCTCTAAATAGTTCAATATGGATATCCGAAGCCTGCTCATCAATAGCCTGCCGAATAATCAAATCAACCAATTTCACAACAGGAGCCTCTTCCGCGCGGGCAATAAGTTTATCCAAACTCAACTCGGATTCATTTCCTTCATTTGCCGCTTTTTCAGTAGCAGTCGCGGTCAAATCATCATAAGAAGCTTCCACCGCATCCTTAAACATCGTAGATTTGCCATAAAATTCTTCGATGGCTTTGGCAATATCAGATCTTGTGGCAATAACAGGATTAATTTCACAACCTGTTAATCTCTTTAAATTATCCAATAAAATGATATCCAATGGATCGCACATGGCGACAGTAAGAGAATTCAATGTTCTTGATAACGGAATTACTAAATTTTTGCATGCCACATCTTGAGGGATAAGCAGCTCTAATGTCTGGTTGGTAGATGGTTTAAGCATGCCGGTGCCCAAAGTAAAATAGGGAATATTTATTTGCTTTCCCAAAGCAACCAGCATTTGCTCTTCTTTAACCATATCTAATTTGATAAGCACTTCCCCCAGCCGCTTACCTTCCTGCCGCTGGACAACAATAGCCTTTTCCAACTGCGACTGGGTAATAAGCCCCTCCCGCACTAAAAGCTCGCCTAATTTTAAATATTTTTCTTTAACCATTACTTTTTCTTTCTATCCAATTCATTAAGAAATTCATTTATCATTTCTTGCCGGCTGATTTCCAAAACAGGCTCCCTGTCAACCTCAGGCAAAACGCTCTTTTGCACTTTAGCTATCCTGACCTCTTTTTCTTTTACAACGCGGGGAGTAATAAATATCAACAATTCACGTTCCTTATCTTTTTCCTGATTTTTATGCCTAAACAAAGCCCCGATAAAAGGGATATCCCCTAATATAGGAAGTTTACTAATGATAATGGATTTATCTTTATGAATCAAACCTCCTAAAATAATAGTTTCTCCATTCTTAACCTTAACTACAGACTTTGTAGACCTTACTTCCGCGTCTGATTGCGTAGAGGCAACAGTGCTTTGGGTCGTTACACTTGACTTTGGGTTTATAACCATGGTAACCTCTTTTGTTTCAGGATTAATTTGCGGGGTTACCCTAAGATTAACGCCTACCCCTTCCGGAGTAAGTTTAAGTTCAGTTGCTCTTATATAAGTCCTTTTAACTATAGCTTGATTGCTGGCTGTTATCGTTAAGTCTTCGTTATAGCCGACTATTTCATCTTTTGTAACTGATATTTCCGCGGTTTCATTATTTAACGTTAACAATTTAGGCCTAGCAAGGTATCTTGTATCTGTCTGAGTTCGTAAAAAATCCAGCATTTCCGTATATGACTTACCTATCGTAAGCGCCCCTTCCGCGCCTCTGGTAGCAGCCGCGCCGATATAACCTATGGCGCCATCATAATTATTTACCTTGCCATGAGGAAGGACAATAGTAAACGGATTATCTCCAAAATTCAGCCCCATTTTATCAACCACATTCTTGCCTACATCCAAAATTTCAACATCCAGCATCACTTGCAGCTGCGGCACATCTAAAAGAGTAATTATTTTTTCAACATCCTTAAAGCTGCTGGGGACATCCGTAATAACTAAACTATTCGTTTTAGAATCTTCAGCAATTTTACCCGCGGGGCTTAAAACCTGTTTAAGAGATCCTATCAAATCCATGTCGGTTGTGGACGCGGCCTTGTTAAACAAAATATTTTTCTCTTTGTCCAAACTAGCGCTTGGGACACTCCGATATCTTATATAGTAAACTTTAGTAACTACGTCCAGTTTAGGGCTGCCCCAGTCTTTAACGATAAAAATATTCTCCCCCTTACCAAGTTCATAGGTAAGATTATTCGCTTTAAATATTTTGTCCATTGCTTTTTTAATAGGGACTTTATCTAAATACAGCGTCATTTTCCTGTCTTTTACAATCTCAGAAGCAACAAAATTCAACCCGGATTGTATGGAAAAAACTTTTATTACATCTTTTAACTCTGCGTCCTTAAAATCCATTGATATCGTTGTCTCTTGGTCAGATATCGATGGCGCTGATTGCGCATTTAAACGGCAAAGAGATAAGCAGAAAAAAACTATAAATAAAAGTAATTTATTAAAATTACTTCGCATCTTTGCCTCCTTCTTGAATTTTAGCCACATTATTTACAGGATTTAATGAGGGCGTACCTAGCTTGAACAATTTACCGTTGATTGATACAATTACTCCATTTTTATCTATTTTATCAATCGTATACCCGCTGATAACATCTCCAACCTTTAAAACTCTATTTTCAATTATTGCCATATGCAACCTTCCTCCCCAAATTAATCCCTGCATAGTAAGTTGAGGAGCGGGAACAATGATTTCCGGCTCATCAACCTTATTACTTTTCTTCATTGCTTCTTTTAGATAATTGTAAAAAGGGTTTTTTGAAATTGGATTCACGAAATCTACTTGGGGCCTTAAAGAATCAGTTTTTGCATCAGTTTTGGATTTTACCGGTTGCTCCTGGGCGAAAACATGATTAGTAACACAAAAAAACATGCCTGCCCAAAAAACCGCTATGGCCAACAAATTACCTTCCAGCCGGTACCTCAATAAAAAAACACCTCTAGACAGCAAACCCGCCCCTTTTTTCATCTTATTTTAATATTTATCCCCATCTTTAATCTTTCTAATAATATTAAATAAAAAATACGCGTTATTTTAATAAAAATGTGCTTACTACTAACTCCATCGTTACATTTTCAGAAGAATCCTCTTTATTTACAGGCGTAATTGCCGCATTATCTATGTGATAAACATCCGGGCTATTCTCAAGGTTCTTAATAAATTCCGCCGCGGCCTTATACGTATCGGCGGTTATAGCCAAAGCAAATTTGTGCTGAGAATAAATTTCAAATTCCAGTTTTTCCAGCGGTTTAATCGAATTAATTAAAACCTTAGAATCATTTGATATCACCCCAATCCTTTTTATTATAGTTGAAATATCCTTGCTATTAATGAATTTTTTAAAAACGGCCATCTTTTTCTCTGAGTCAATGATCGTTGAAAAAAGGGCGTTCTTTTTAATTTCTATTTCTTTTGATTGATTTAAAGAAGCAATAGCCGTTGCTTGAGCCGTATAAATTTTGTAACTAACAAAAATAGCGCAAACAATTATAATAGCGTGTATTACTCTGGCCCTGTAACTAAGTATAGTTATAAAATCCATTTTTAGTTTTTACCTGTAATCTCAAAATTGGTTGCCGTCTTATCGGCAATATTTAAAGTATCCGCGGAAATTAAATCAATACTTTTAAAATACCCGCTAAAAGTAGAATCTTTTTTTAACGACTGTAAAAAAGTATTTATAGCCTCTAACTCTTTACTGTTATTGCCCATGTATACTACGCCTTTCAAAGAGAAAAACGGCGGCCCATTGGTAGTATTAAAAGAAAACCCTTCTAACCACATGCCCTGCGGCAACATATCCGCGATACCCCCCAATTGAGGAGTCAGATATAATTGCTTCTTTAGGATCTTATCCACCGTTACTATTTTCTCGGCGTATTTCGCTTCTATCCCCTGAAGCTCCTCGGGGCTGGATTCCGCCCCGGCGCTTGCGCATTTAGGCCTGGTTAAAACAATAGCATTCAATTCCTGTTGCAAAGGCGATTTTTTAGCTGACCCAAAACCATACGTCACACTGCATATTATTAAAGCTAAAATTATTATCATGGGATTTAAATTCAAATCGGCAATTAATAACTTAGCCAATTTCAGAGGGCTATCAGGCATCAGCTTGCCGTGTTTAAGCCTTTCCCAGGCTAATAATATATCCACCTTTACAAAGGTCCTTACCTGCGCGAACAGGGAACTGCTATATGCCTTTAAGAAACTTAAGCTAAAAGGCATAGTTTTACCTATAACTTTGAAAGGATCCACCAATTTAAAAGCTAATCCTAATTCCAGCATAAACGGCTCTATACTCGCGCGATAATCCGCAGCGCCGATTAAGAACACGCGCTTAATTTTTTTACTCGGGAATTTATGATTATAATAATCCAAAGAAATACGGATTTCCGTCTTGAACCTTTCTGAAGCCATGCCATCATCCTTTAAAGACTTAATAGCTTCCTGTGCCCCTCCGGCAAGTTTTATATCGCAGCTGAATAACGGAAAACCATTTTCTGTCACGGTAAAAGCGGCTTCATCCCCTTCTATGGCATCAATATTTATTACCCCCACCACGCCATTTTCCTTAACACCGGTTAATTCTAATAACCTAAGAATACTAAAAGCGGAATATTCGATAGAATTAATCTTGATATTTAGCTGCTGCATTATGGACAAATATTTTTCCATAATTTCTTTTTTTATGCCTACAAACAAAACATAATACCTGCGGCTGGCCCTATCAAGCTTAATCTGATAATTAGACACCAAATCTTCAATTTTAAAAGGGATATATTTTTTAGCTTCGAAATTTACAGCATTAGGCAATTCACTTAGCGGAAGCATGGGAATTCCAAACGTGCGGATAATTAAATCTTTGCTGGATAAAGTAATAACAGCGTCTTTATTCTCAATTTTGTGTTTTCTTAAACTTTCCTTAATAACCGCTACTGTCTTTACTTCTTCAGGGATCTTGTCATCTGCTCCGCCAACAGAAAGCAAGGTATTGGGGATCTGAATATTATTAACAATATTTTTACCTTTTGTTTCTACAATACTAATGATTTTCGAGCCAAAATAAATCCCCAAGCTCATTGATTTTCTCCCGTTTTACTCGAACGTTTTCGGGTTTTTAACCAAGCGGATACTTCCCTGCGGTCAAATCTCCAAACTCCCCCAACCTTCATGCCGGAAATCTTCCTATCTGAAAGCCAATTATAAATAGTCTGTTTTTTAAGTTTTAAATACTCAGCTAGCTCATCAACGTCCATAAGTCTTGACATATAATTCTACCCTTCTATATAATAAACTATAACCATAATAATTAAAGCATACGTATTTATAGTTGTCAAGTTTTTTTTTATATAAACTTACTTAAACTTACTTATAACCATGAGAATAGAAAGTCTCGTCATTTCTCTCACAATATGGACAAAAAGGAGATATCTCTTATTATAGTTAAAGCTTAAAAGAATATAATATACTTACCTGGATTATAATGGATTACCCAAAACTTATAAGAATTAAAAAATACGCAGAATACAAAAGAATTTTAGAGCAGTTACAATGGAGGAGTATAAACCGTAGTAAAAGTAACCCGGCGGCTGCCTAATGGCCCTGTCCCAGGGGCGCTCACCACGATATTTACGCGATACGGGATCTCATAATCTATAAACCGGCGAGCTACCGGAACCCCGCCACAGGTCGCGGCCGAACGACAAATCGCATAAGTAGTACTTGCTGTCCAGGTATAAGTGTATAACCTTGCCCTGGTATAGACTATAGCGGCATTAACCGCGTAATGAGCTCTGATCCTGTTTATCTTATAAGAGGTCTGCCGATCATTACTTCTGATTATAGCAAGCACAATACCCGCAAAAACAGTTTCCATAAAGATCAGCATCAACACAAAAAATAAAACTATCCCCTTATTATTACGGATCCCCCCCCTGCAGTTATTAGGCATTCTTCCTCAAACTTATTTTATAATCACCGCTATATTGCGTGACAATTACATGCCCTTCTCTTGCGAGCCAACCCAAACTCATAAGTACATTATCCCGGGGTTTGTCTATACCTTTAAGCAATGCGGATAATAAAACCTCTCCATGCTGATCCAAAAAATGCCAAATATCACCAGCTACTATGCCTATTTCGGTAATCATCTTGCCTCCTTTGTTGGCAATAAATTATAAAATGAGTTTTATCAATCTTTCACAATTATTTCCACTAATATGGCAAAGACAGCTCTGGTATTATTATATAGCATAAAAAAAACAATCGTCAATTATTTTTTGCGCGGCAGAACTATTAACTGAGAGAAATCACTCCTGATTAGTTGCGATATTTATCTGGTCAACCCCTAAATCCCTGCACATATCCCAAACTTCAACTACCCTGCCTAAAGACGCGCGTTTATCGGATTTAATTAAAATCGCTTCTTTTTCCTTGGCTGCCTGATTTAACAAAGCCTTCAGTTCCACGGTAGTTATAACCTTACCGCCAAAATAAATAACATTCTCTCCGGATATGACAAGTTCTATATTCTGATGTTGAACTACTTCGCTGGTTGCCGCCCTTGGCAGATTCACCTTTATGCCGGGCTGAATAATAAAATTCGAGGTTAGCAAAAAGAAGATTAACAATTGAAATACCATATCAATCAAAGGGGTTATCTCTATCTGCTTAAGGCCGTGTTCTAACTCCATATGGCGTTTAAATCTCATATATATACCTCCTCATAGAAGGCCACCAGTCAAAAAAACAATTTGATTACTAACAATTCGCAATGTTTTAGCAAAAATATTCCCGGCTTTTTCTTGTGGCTTTGTGGCCATGCGACGTGGTGACAAAAATCTATTGCCTGATCTTTCATTCCGTTAAGAAATTAACTAATTCCGTCGATGCCTTTTCCATCTCCAGGACAAAACCATTAATATGATTTACCAAATAATTATACGCCACATACGCGGGGATAGCCACAACGAGCCCGGCTACGGTAGTAAGCAACGCCTCCCAAATACCTCCTGCTAAATCTCCGGGAGATATGGGATTAAACGAAGTAGATTTCGTTTGCACAGTCTGGAAACACCTGACCATTCCGGTAACCGTCCCTAATAGCCCTAACAAAGGCGCTATATGCCCTATAGTAGCCAACATAGGAAGATTTTTTTCTAATTTTGGGACTTCATACAAAGAAGCGTCTTCAATAGCCTCGATAATCTGCGGCCGCGGACGGTCATATTTTAAAATTCCCGCTTTTAAAATATGCGCTACCGGGCTTTTTGTAGTATCGCAAATATGCAAAGCTTCTTTAACTTCATGCCTCTTCATTTTATTTAAAATACTGTTCAGGAAATCTTGAGTATCGATCCTTATTTTATGCAAATGCCAAAATTTTTCCACTATAATCGCAAAAGCAAAAATAGAAGATAAAAGAATTGGCCACATTATCGGCCCCCCCGCCAGAAATAAATGCCATAAGTTCATTTTCCATAAATCCATTTTTCCCCTCCTTAATTTTGTTTTATTCAGGTTTATTCCTTAGTTATTCGCAAAGAACATCCTTTCTTGTCTTTACTATTTATAAATCATCTTTTTATTGCAATATTTTATTTAATATTTACTTTAATCCAATCGGCCCTTTCTTTGGCATATTTGGATTCTTCCACCCCCATCAAAGCTAACTTCTGATAAATATTTATCGCCGCTTTAAAATCTTCCTTATCTTCATAAATGACCGCGGCCCTCAAAAGAGACTTTACAACCAGGTTATTCTCCTCTGGATATAAATACGGCACCTTTAAATATTCTTCAACCGCATCTTCTCCCTTGCCCTCTGCCTGCATTGCTTCGGCTATCCTGAATTGAATATCGCCCATTTGTTTTACAGCGACTAAATCCAAACATTTCTTGTAAGAAATTATCGCCTCATCAAACTTATTCTGCCTATAATAAATCTCCCCGATTTTGGGATAGATTAAAGGCGCCAGATCGTTATGCTTGACAAGCATCTCTTTATACGCATTAAGCGCTAGATCTAATTTCCCCTGTTTTAAATATATATCCGCTATAGAGATCCCTGCATCGCCGATAAGTTCAAGTTTCCCGCATTCCATAACTTTTTTAAAATTAATCAACGCCTGTTCATAATTTGATTCCCCGGCAAAACTGGCGCCCAACGCGTAATAAGCGCCGGGAATCAAGCTGCTTTCAGGAAAATCTTTTATGAGTGCAAAAAAATAATCGCGCGCCACAGCCATCGCGTTATTCCTATAATAATATTCTCCCAGCCACCATATTATTTCCTGGCTCAATTTAGAATCCGGATATTTCAAGCGCAGCGCTTTAAACTTCTCTACAGCCTCTTTTTCATTGCCTAAACGATAATAACAATCGGCGATTTGATATTCGCATTTTTGCAAAAGTTCCGTATCCTTATTATCCGGCCGCACAATCCCCTTAAACACTTCTATCGCCTCGCTAAATCTGTTTAAATTATATAAACTAATCCCCAAAGCATACGCCGCATCATCCAAAAGCTTTGACTCGGGAAATTCCGCCTTAAGGCTCTTAAACGCCGTAACCGCCTCATCATATTTAGCGACTTTCAACAAAGCCAATCCTAACTGATATTGGGTATAATCGCCATAAAAACTATCCGGGTATTTATTCAATATAAACTCGTAGATTTCAATCGCCTTATTAAAATCTCCGGATTCCTGATACGCATCTCCCACCTGGCATAAAGCGGAAAGCTTACAGATGTCATCTGTACATGCTTTAGCAGCCTTCTGAAATCCTTCTATAGCTTGCTTAAACAGCCCCTGCTTAAAAAATACCCAAGACAGGCCATATTGCAATTTATCAATTATATCCTGCGAAACAGGTTCCGATATTTCCGCTAAAGCCTGTTTATAAATATTCGCCGCTTCCTTATATTCCTCGGAATCATAAAGTATCTCTGCGTACCCCAAATACGCCTGCATCTTAATACTTTGATCGGAAGCTGCAGTTATCAATTTTTTATAGATATCTTTTGCCTCACTAAAGGCGTTGGATTCAACTTTCAATAAAGCCATCCCAAGCAATAAAACACTTTGATTTACACTGTCAAGATCTTCAAACCGGACGTTTAAAAAATTATTTCCGGCTTCCTTATATTGCTTTAATTTTAGGTGTGCCCAACCGGCGCCCAGCCGGCATAACGCCTTTATTTTTTCATCTGAAGCGCTTAAAATAAGACTTGAATACTCTTCTGCGGCTTTAAGAAAATTATTCGAATAATAATCCGCTTCAGCCAAATAGAAATTAAGATACTCCACCTTTGCTGAATCGCGGGAATATGCTTTAAGATAAATTTTTAATTTATCTTTTAACGCGCCGTACTCTTTTAAATTATACAGGCATTCGATTATTTTAAAACTTGAATCCTGGGCATAAGGCTCTTTGGGGAATTTTTCCTCAACGGCTTTAAAATATTCAATAGACTGCTTAAACTCACGTTCCTGGAATAAGCACCAACCCAGAGAATACAAACTGGCAGAGCAATAGAAAGACTTCGGAAAATCATTAATTACCTTTCGGTAATATTCAGCGGCTTTATTAAAATTATTATCCCTGAAATAAACCTCGGCTATCCAATAAATAACCGCGTCCTGGATATTCGGGGAAGAATCAATGCCCTGAAGTTTATTAAATTTATCCAAAGCTTCAAGAGGTTTATTTTGATAAAAATAACATTGCCCTATTAACAAATCAGCTTGCGCGGCATTTTTAGAATCAGGGTAAGTTTTCAAAAAACGATCTAACAATCCCAGGCTGACTTCATAAAAGCCATCCTCAAACGCCTTTTTAGCCACAAAAAGCGATTCTTGTTCCTTTGACGCGGCCCCAGCAGGCCCAAGAACAAAAAGACTAAAGGACAAAAAAACTAAAAAACAAAAAAAGCTTTGTTTTATTATTTTTCTGTCGCTCTTTTTTTCTGTTTTTTGGTTTTTATGTTTTCCTGTCATACCGTGACTATAAATCATCGCCTTGCCTATTCTCCAGCGTATTTCTTAAAAATTGCGCGGTATACGAAATATTATTATTAAGCAACTCCGCAGGGCTGCCGCAAGCAACAACCATCCCGCCCTTATCTCCTCCTTCAGGCCCTAAATCAATAATATAATCGGCGCACTTTATTACTTCTAAATTATGTTCAATTACAACAACGGTATTGCCTTTATCAACCAACCGCGCAAGCACACAAAGAAACTTATCGACATCGGCAAAATGAAGCCCGGTAGTCGGTTCATCCAATATATAAAACGTCTTGCCTGTTGAACGTTTGCTCAACTCCAAAGAAAGTTTTACCCTCTGAGCTTCTCCTCCGGATAAAGTAGTCGCAAATTGGCCTAACTCAATATATCCTAAACCCACATTACATAATGTATCCAATATATTGTGTATTTTGGGAATATTAGAAAAAAGCCCCCTTGACTCTTCCACAGTCATTTCCAAAACATCGGCTATGGAATTGCCCTTATATTTAACCTCCAAAGTAGCCTCGTTAAAACGCCTGCCCTTGCACACATCGCACTTTACGTAAACATCGGGCAAAAAATGCATCTCAATCTTTTTTATTCCATCTCCCTGGCAAGCCTCACACCGCCCGCCTTTTACATTAAAAGAAAACCTGCCTGGTTTATATCCGCGCATACGGGCATCGGCGAGTTTACTGAATAATTCACGGATATAGCCAAAAACCCCCGTATATGTAGCAGGATTTGAACGCGGAGTCCTGCCTATAGGAGATTGATCGACAACAATAACCTTATCGACATGCTCTATGCCTTTAATTTTGCTATAAAGCCCGGGTTTTTCTTTGGATTTATATAGTTTTTGCGCCATCGCCTTATAAAGTATATCGTTGATCAACGTAGATTTTCCCGATCCGGATACTCCCGTAACACAAATAAAAACACCTAATGGGAATTTCACATCAATATTTTTCAGGTTATGTTCCCTGGCGCCTATTATTTCCAAAGTTTTCCGTGCCTGCCCAAGCCGTTTTTTAACCGGGATTTCAATCTTTAATTCCCGTCGCAAATATTTTGCCGTTAGAGAAGAAGGATCTTTCAATAGATCCTCCTTTGTCCCGGAAAACACCACTTCTCCGCCATGCCTGCCGGCTCCGGGCCCAAGATCAACAATATAATCCGCGGCCAAAATAGTAGCTTCGTCATGCTCAACAACGATCAGGGTATTTCCTAAATCACGCAAGGCTTTCAACGTAGCCAGCAATTTATCATTATCCCTCTGATGCAAACCAATACTGGGCTCATCTAAAATGTATAACACCCCAACCAATCCCGAACCTACCTGAGTTGCCAGGCGTATGCGTTGCGCCTCACCGCCTGAAAGGGTGTAACTCCTCCTATCCAGAGTTAAATACTCAAGCCCCACATCAATACAGAATTTAAGCCGCCGTGTGATCTCTTTTAATACCTGCTTTGCGATTAAAACCTGTTTTTCCGTCAAAGCCAAATTCGCGAAAAAATCACTTGCCTCTTTTATCGGCATCCGCGTGACTTCACAAATATTTTTACCATCAATAACTACCGATAAACTCTCTTTTTTTAATCTGGTACCGTTACATACCGGACAAGGGAGGCTGGACATAAAACGGGAGATTTCTTCTTTTAAATAATCGCTATCTGTTTCTCTAAACAATCTTTTTAAATGCGGGATGACCCCTTCAAAAGGCTTATTGCCGACAATCTCGCTTGAGCCATAAAGTATCGCCTTCTGTATATTCTTATTTAACTTTTTAAATGGCGTATCTAAATCAAACCGCAGGCGAGAAGAAAGTTCCCGTATAAGCCAGCGATAATAAAGGATATATCCGCGCCCGCCCCTTTTCCAAACCTCAATCGCGCCTTCATTTATCGATTTGTTCCTGTCAGGAATAATTAAATCCGTGTCAAATTCAAAACTAATGCCCAGGCCATTACAATCAGGGCAAGCGCCGAAAGGAGAATTAAATGAAAATATCCGAGGCTCGACCTCAGAATAACTTATGCCGCACTTAGGGCAGGCATATTGCTCACTAAAAACTAAATCGGTTAAATGGTTAGCCGGTTTGCCGGTTAGCCGGTTTAACTGGCCAGCGGAATTACCTGCTAACTGGCTGACGATAACGATCCCCTTGCCTGCCTTTAAAGCTGTTTCAATTGAATCCGTAAGCCGTTTCTTAATTTCAGGTTTTATAATTAATCTATCTACCACGACTTCTATGTTATGATTTTCATATTTGCCTAACTTGCTCTTAAAAGGCAGCTCATGAATTTTCCCGTCAACACGGACCCTTATAAATCCTGATTTTTGAATTTTAGCAAATACCTCCTTATGCTCGCCCTTTTTCCCTCTTACTATAGGAGATAATATTTGGATATCCATGCCTTCCGGTAAAGCCATTATTTTCTGGACTATTTCCTGGGAACTTTGCCTTTCTATGGGCTGCTTACACTGATAACACAAGACGTTGCCTATCCGCGCAAAAAGCAATCTCAAATAATCATAGATTTCTGTCTGCGTGCCTACAGTAGAACGGGGATTACTGCCGGCGGTCCTTTGCTCAATAGATATCGCCGGAGACAACCCTTCGATATACTCCACATCCGGCTTCTGCAACTGCTCCAGGAACTGCCTGGCATAACTGGACAAACTTTCCACAAACCTGCGCTGGCCTTCCGCGTAAAGAGTATCAAAAGCAAGGGTGGACTTGCCTGAACCGGACAAGCCCGTAACGACAATAAGCTTGTTACGCGGCAGCGTCAAATCGATATTTTTAAGGTTATGCTCTTTGGCCCCGCGGATAACAATAAAATCACTCTGCATTCTTAGCCCCATCCCTGATTGCATATTGCTTTAATCAAAACATCCGGCAATATTAATATATATAATAATATTTTTTAGATAAACTTTACAGGAAATTAGACAGTCCGGGATTTAATCAACAGATTGTATTTCAACTGAAGTATGGCCGTGTTGCTGAAATCTATTGGTTTTAACTTTTACATCACAAGGATTACAATAACCAAAATTAACGCATTCTCTGAATTTATCTTCGATTTCAAAACAAGGATCCGTTATATTACCAATAGCCGCTTTGCCTGTATAAAGGTCGGAGTGACAGCGGAAAACATCCCCTTGGCTATCCAGGATAAGTTCTGTCGTCTTACATCGCACTGTTTTCCTGAACTTTTTTCCGCACGCGCCGGCAAACTTATAATCCCCGTATAATTTCCCCCCATACTCGCCGAGAAATTCCTTTGTCCGAAAATCTATGCCCGATTTAAGGCATTTGCTCTTCGCCTCCAATATCCTGTTTTCATATTTAGGATGCGCCACCCCCCAAATACCTATACTGTAACCTTTATCCATCATCTTAAGGATTTTTTTGCTTAACTCATCAAAATCCATCTGTTCGGGGTGATAACTTACGCGGATAGAAGCGTATGGAGACTTTCTTTTAATCCTGTCAGGATTGACTTCTTTCATAAATAAATCTATATCAAACCGCAAATTAGTCAAAATATCTATATTTAATTCCGGCTTAAGGTTATTGATTATATAAAAAAAATCGGGATGAAGGCTGGGTTCTCCCCCCTGTAAAGTAACAGGCAAATCATCCCGCGAAACAATCCGGTTTAGCCCTCTAACCCAGTCCTGCCCGCTGATGCGGTTCCTTTTAGTTATCTTTTTTTCAAAATTGTTTATGCAATAACTGCATTTTAAATTGCACGCGAACGTTAAAAACGCGCCGATATAATTATAATTACCCGGGATATAAACCAGTCTCATCTTTCTTCCTCATAAGAATAAATTTTAAAAACACCAACAACCTGGCCATATACAACAAAAACGGTTTGCCGATACAATATTTACCGTTTACCAATATTATTTGCCCATTCTTCAATAACCTTGAAATCCTGTTTTCAAATATCTCTTGCGCGTTATAGCGGGCTAAAACTTCATTCAAAGTAAGGCCCGCGCCGGAATCCTTCAATTCCCTTAAAATCCTAATTCGCCTGGCAGTTTCACCAAGATTTATGAAATGAAAATAACAATACCCTAAAGAAAAATACGTAATTAGGTCTACCCCCTTAACAGCGATAGGTTCTTTTACAAAAACCAGGATTAAGGCCCCGGAGGCAAAACCTAAAAATACGGACTTTAATAACCCTTGTTTTGGGAAACATCTGTAAGCGGTAATTTGAATAAAAATATTACAAATAAAACAAATAGCAGCGATAAATATACTAAAATAACCAGCTAAAACCATAGTGCCTATCCGCCTTTAGGAGCTTTTAACAGCTTCCGGAAAAAAATAAAACTATTTATAAGAAATTCGCCTTTGCGGGACAACTTATATTTATCATTTTCAATAAATACCATTTTATCATTAACTAGATCTGTAATTCTTGGGATAACTAATATTTCATTAGACATTATGCCATACAACCTTTCTTTGTTCAACCCGCCGGAAGGGCTTTTAGCAATATTCAGCAAAATGACCAATGAAGGGCTGTCTACTTCTATAGCAGAATAAGTTACGATATACGCTAAAGTTAACGAACTATGCAGGAAAAAAAGGCGCCAATAATCCGCTATGCCAGGCAATGAAACAAACTTAAAAAAAATACTCGCGATAAAAATACCAAAAAAAATATTTAATAAGAGCAAAGTATGGTTTTTTTTCGGTAAACCGGCCCTCCAGATAAACAGATGGGCTAAAAAAGCAAAAAGGAATATTATAATTTCATAATATAATATATTCATCTCTATTTTTAAATAAAATTTAAATGCATGGGGGCTTTCCCGGCAGGATCATTTAGGCTAACGTTGCCCTGCTTTAAATCCCATAAAAACTCATTGACTTTATGCTGGAGGCATAGCGTGCCGCACATAGTCCTTGCGTCGAACTCTTCAGAAGCAATTAAGCGCAAAACATCCCAATAACGCCGGCTTTCCCAAATTTCTTTGAACGAATTTTCCGCGATATTGCCTATATGATATTTCTTATATTTATCGTTAAACAACATGCCGCAAGGCGCGGCCAATCCGGAACCGGAAAACTGCATAATAAAAGCCGGGCCGTAACAACGGCTGTATTTTCTTTTTCCCCCGCTCAGAATCTTAGACCATTTAACGGCCACCCTATATTTATCGTCCGAATAACCTTCTGCTTCCTTTAATATATCAATACATTTCTCATACCCGGAATAATCCACTCCCAAGCTGCCAGCCTCATCATCGCTGCAATGTTTAAAAACGACATAATCGACGCCTAACTCTTTTCCAAGTTTCGCCAAAGGAATAACCTGATCGGCAAAATCAGGCAAAAAAACCATCTGCAATCCAATAGTAACGGGTAATCGCTTTTCTTTCTTAATCCTTACGCTTTCCCGGATAATCCCGAGAACTTTATAAAAACATTTTTCATCACAGCCGTGAATCTGGCTGTATCTTTCAGGCTCTGCCGCGGAAATATTAAAACGTATATAAGTTAACGCCGATAAAACCTCTTCCAGCCTATCTTCCTTTAACAAATAACCGTTAGTTCCCACTGCCATATCAAGCCCATTCGACTTGCCCCTCTGGATAGCATCATAGAAATAAGGGGAACATGTACTTTCTCCGTCACTGACAAGACTTATAGCTTTAACGCCTATTTGAGCGGCATCATCTAAAAACCTGAAAATTACGTCCTTCGTCATATTTTTCTCATCATTCTCCTGCAACATACCATAACAATAAACACATTTATAAGTGCACCTCCTGGTTAAGGAACAATCTATCGTGACCGGAGCTATCCGTTCACCCCTTAACCAAGCTTCAATCCGCTCTTTATGCCATATCAGCTTCTGTCCATCAAGAATTATTTTATCCATTAGCTATTAACCGCTTAATTATCCCGCCTGGCGGCTGTTAAAGAATCGTTAGGGAAATTATCCTGAATTTTCTGTTTATCCTTGCTAAAATAATAATCCTTTACCAATCTTATATAACTCCTGATAACCTGGCAAAAAGAAGGAAAACTGACGGCTTTAGAAACCCCGCCCTTTCTCATCCCAAGCTTATAAGGTACTTCCGCGAAAAGGTAACCTTTTTTAACCAATCTTATCAACATATCTGTTTGGAAAAAAAAGTTGTCTGAACGGTGATCTAATTCTTTCAAAAGAGACTTCCGGTACAGGATCGTGCCATTTGTATAATTAAAATTAACCAAAAAAGTACTATTGATTATTAAACGAAAAATCAACGAAAGCGCGTTCCTGAAAAAGGGCCTGATTTCCCTGTTAAAAAGAAAAGGTATTATTATATCCACATGGTCAAGCAGCCGGTAATAACGCAGCGTTTCCACGGGGTCATTCTCATTATCGCCAGGCAACATAACAATAGCATTGCCTCCGGCACAATCAACACCTTCCCAAAAAGACGCGCCGATCCCTTTTGAGAAATCATGCCGGATAACCCCGACTAAACCGGGATATTGCTCTATCTTCTTCTGAATTAAGGCTTGCGTATTATCTGTGCTTCCGTCGTTAACAACTATGATCTCGCCTTTTATTTTTAAAAAATCCAGCGCATCCAATGTGGATTGAATAGCGTCGGAAATATTACGCTCTTCATTTAAAGCCGGCATAATAACGCTCAACTTGTCTTGGATAGATTCGTTATTCATAAAGCACCTCTTTACTGCCATTAGGATATCCTGCGGCAGCTTATAAAAACTCTCTACAATTAAATAAAATTAACGTGCGGCCCGGGATTTTTTAATTCCCAAAGATAACTGTTAATTTTATCCAAACGGCAAACCTGCCGGCAAGTATTGACATTAAGCTTTGTACCCGTATTTTTTATAATATCATTTCTGCGTTTACTCTTGATTATATCTTTAAAATTTTGTTTACAGATATTGCCGTATACAAACTCTTTTTTACCGAGAAACGCGCTGCAAGCGTAAACATCTCCGGTAGCATCGACATAAGCCCAAAATGGCAGCCCTAAGCATTGCCTGTAATCTTTAGATTTATCCAACCTCGCGATAGTATCGCTTCGAAAAAATATTTTAAAATCACTATCTGCTGCCTCCTGCAGTTTTTTACCCAGGTAAGCATAATCCTTGCATTTAAACGCGGGATCGACGCGTGAACCGCTTAAAGGATGCTGGGAATACGGCTTAATCGTTAAATAATCCACTCCGATATTCTTAAGCAACCCCGCCAAAATAAAAATCTCCTTAACATTCTCAGGAATCAACAACAATTGAACTCCAATAGCCGTATTTAATTTATTTTTATTCCTGATCTTTACCGCGCTTGCCAGATTTTTTAAAACCGTATCAAAATCCTCTGCTCTTGTCCGATGGACTAACGCGTAAGTTTTGCGTTTACCCGCATTCAGGCTTATCCTGATCCAACTCAAAAAACTCAATATTTTTTCAGAGATATCCTCCCTAAGCAATACGCCGTTACTGGTGATAGCGACATCTATCCCCTGTTGCTTAGTATATTTAACGGCCCCGCTAATATCAGGATAAAGCAAGGGTTCTCCTTCTCCCGCGTACATAACACTTTTAACGCCCATAAGACTTGCCTGCTTGATCATGGATTTCAACGCGGCCCCGTCCAAAAAAACCCGTTTATATTTTAAATAATCTAAAGCGCAAAATATACACCGGTGGTTACAACTGCCGGACAAAGCAACTTCCAAATAAACAGGGCATATATTTTCCCCTTTGAGCCAATCGTTAACTCTGTCCACATGAAATATTAATTTATGGCTGTCTATTCTGAAATTATCTTCCACCATTACTCCCTTTTTCAGCTAATAATTTATCAATCCCCTCTTTTACTCTTTTCGGCGAGATAAATTCCATGCAACTCTTCTCTTGAATACATTCCGATTTAAGGCAGGGAATACATTTATAGGGCGGCGCCTCCGGAATAAGCTTAATTCCCTTATTATAAAGAAATACCTCCCGTGAACAGGTCGGCCCGAAAAACACCACATTTTTTTTCTTCAAGGCAATCGCCAAATGCATCCCTAAACTGTCATTGGTAATTATCAGCCGGCAAGAATTGATCCAATCCATATACTCATAAAGATTCTCTAAACCTTTTTGCCAGGAAACTGAATACCTGTTTTTTAATAAGCCCGCCAATTTATCCCAATTTTTTTTAGGCCAGGCCTTATTCGGCCATTTGCTTCCGACTATCCAATTAAAACCTATATCATATTTGATTTTGGAACGCGGCTGATAGCCAAGGATATACCCTTCTTTTTCCGACCATTTCTTTTCAATCATAGAAGCCAAAGCATCCTGCCAGAATATTATATTACCTTTTTTCTTTTCCAAATCAAAGCATAAATTTAAGACCATCTCCGCGCCGTCATAAGCCTGGGCAACACCCGTATTAGCGTCAAACCTAAAACCAAACCTTCTCCAGGCGTTGATCGAATCTGAAAAAGCGCAAATACCCGGGCCCTTTTCTAAATTTATAACTGTATCAAACCTTTCACGCTGCAACTGCAAAACTGTCTCTAAATTAAAAACCAATACGCGCTTAATGAAGGGGTTGCCTTCCAATAAAGGGAACGCTTTTTCATCCACAACCCAGGTAACTTCATCTGATTTAAAATAGTTTAAAATAACAGTAGTCCTGAGTACATCGCCTAAACTCGAGGTTATGCTTATTTCTCTATCCATTGTTTCTGAATAGCCTAACTTTATAATTAAAATTTTATTTGGCATACGCCTCCTCCTTCAATACCTGCCGTTAAAAAAACAATTTAATGCCTAAAAAACATTTATTAAAAAAGAATATCCCCGAGGATTATCCGCCCCAGGCTGTCTGTTTTAGCCTTATCGGAAACCGGCAGAATATTCCCGCCGCTTCCGGAAAATGCCCCTAATCTGACATTATAGGCCAGCCCTCTTTTTACATTAGATGGAATAAACATATAATACTGTTCTTTTAGAACCTTGCCTTTTGGCCAATCCTTTGGCGGATAAATACGATAGCCCAAAGAATGCATCTTTGTAAGCGCGACTTTTTCAAAAGCATCAAAAAATTGTATAATAATAATTTTATTATCGCCAATATCGCCCGCCTGTTTCCAATATAATGTCAAATGCAATATATTCCCGGCGTCAGGATTTCCTTTATTGATATCATATCCTACAAATATTATCTGATTATTTATATTAGCATTAATTTCATTTTGTATTTTTTTATATGAATCATTAAACTCGCAAAGGCTGCCGCCTTGCGTAAACCGCTTTTTAAACAATATTATATCATCTATCGCACGTAACACTTTCCAATTCCCATTTTCTAAAAAAGAACGGATATTAGCGGGCGCCTGCGGAGGAAAAAAAGAAGAAACCATTAAAGGCTCATTAAAATCTATTACCGCGTATTCCAGTTCAGCCGGAGGCTCATATTTGACATCCGTATACATCCTGACACCTTTTGAGACCAGATGCATAGAATAAAGGTTATCCCTATGCGCCAACTTGGGCATAAATTGAAAAGTTGAAATTACAGCCGCGCCTTTAGGTATCGCCTTTATTAACTTATTCTTTTCCCTGGACAACTCATTAATACGGTATTCTTTTATATATTTCAATAAATACAGCTGCGGGGCGCCTAAATATAAGCCAAATATTACGGCGCTAACGCAAAACAAGCCGGTTAATATTACGCGCTCCCTGAGGGTGTTACCAAACTTTAGTAATTTCGAAAAGGAATAAATTACCGCGTAAAAGATAAAGGGGATCAGTATAGCAGAATGTTGCTGCGTGATTTGCGCATGCACCATATAAGAAGATAATAAATTCTGCGCAAAGATCGGCACGGTAATCAATAAGATCGACGGGCTAAACAGCCCTAAAAAAGCGGTAGGGCCGAATAAATGTAAAAAGTATAAGAGCTTATGAGGTGCCAAAGCGTATTTCGCAACCAAAATAGGGTGAAAAATTATTGTTTTTGCCATATCGCCCATAGAATTGCCGAGATGGCGGTAATAAATATTAAACATAAAACCACCCTGGTATAATTTTGTATCCTTGGCGAAATAAGGGATAATTACCTTTACGCTTAAAAAAAACCAAATGCCGCCTAAAACAACCGGCACCATAACCCATTTTAATGACTTTTTTCTGAAAAAAGAGTATATACCCATCATAAAAACCACTAGGCTCACATTTTCTTTGCAGCTGATCGCAAGCAAAATAAAAACTAAAAACTTCTTAAAATTATCCTTTTCAAAATAATATAATGCGAAAAAAAGAAAAAATATTTCATAAATCTCGAAATGCGTTTCAAAAAGATTAATATACCCTATAGACGGGTATATTAAATACCCTAAAGCAATAAACAAAGAAGATGCTTTACTCAATTTTAACTTTGCTAATTTATATAAAGGGTAAGCGGCTAGGCCAAAAAACAGGCTTTGTAAAAATAACAGGGTAAAAGGATGTTGAAAAACAGCGTAAATCGGTATCACTAGAGCCATTATCAGATATAAATGGGCTCCAAAAATAATTTCTTCCAAAAAGGGATAATAAAACAACCTGCCATGCGCGCTGCACCAAAGCGTACTTATATCACTGGCGAAATCCCAATCCCAATAACCGAAAGATTGATATTTCAGAACGCACAAATAACTAAAAACAGCCACGTATAAAATAATACTTAACCAGATTATCTTATCAGAAAATTTTTCAAAGAATCCTTCAATTTTTTCTATCCTGGCCGCACCTTTAGCAATATTTTTCATGTTTATTATAAATATATTTTTACTAATGCTCTTATTAATTTAAAACCCAAACAAACAAGATCAAACCATTCCTTCGGTTTTAAATACCACCTCGGAGGCAAATAAAACCAGCCGGCCGGGCCTATTCTTTTAAATAACAGTTTAATTATCCTAACCGGCCTTAATGAAAAAAACAAATTAGCTTTAATAATATCTTTTTTTAATATTTTTTCTTCACATCCCAACGGTACATAAGGCAGTTCCGAATCGGTTATTGAATCTTGCACTAAAGAACCACAAGCATTTAAATTAGACCAGTCTTTTTGGACAAAAAGCCTGCCTTCTTTTTTGGCAATTTCATATAATTGCGTCCCCGGATATGGGGTAGCATTATTAAATCGGACATAATCCAAGTCCAACTCTTTAGCTAATTTATAACTAAGCCATCTTTCCTGCTTAGTTTCCGTAGGTAAACCGAAAATAAACGTGCCTGAAACACCAAACCCATGCTTTTTTGCTAATTTTACCGCTTCAATATTCTCCCGTACAGTTTCCTTCTTATTTAACAAAACCATCAATCTTTCTGAAGCCGTTTCAATCCCAAAATTAACAACTCTAAAACCGGCCTTGCGCAAAATCTTAAAAATCTCATCGTTAACCGCATCCGCTCTAGTTTGGCAATCAAATGTCGTTGTTTTATAAAACTCATTTTTAATCATTTCTTCGCACAACTCCACGATCCTCTGTTTATTTACAGTAAAGTTATCATCAACAAAATTTATATGAGTTTGTTTATATTTATTAATAAGCAGGCCTATCTGGCTGATCACTGTTTCAGATCGGAAATAACGAAAGCTTTGCCCGGAAATAATCCTTTGGCTGCAAAATATGCAGTTATAAGGGCATCCTCTTGAACTTGCAATAAAACCAAAATTATAACGCTCCAAATTTTTTTCAAAAATATGGTAAGGAAATGGCGGCATCAGGCTTAAATCAGGGAAGTCAGCGCAAGGATTATGGATAATTTTACCATTTTGCCTGAAGGACAACCCCTTTATATTTAAATAATCGCTACTATTTTTTACCGCGTCATAAAACTTAATAAGGATCTCTTCCGCTTCGCCTCTAATAACAAAATCCACCTCTTCATTTTCCAATACCTCTTCGGGCAAAACGCTGGGATGAATCCCGCCTAAAACAATTATTGATGCGGGATATAAATTTTTAATCATATGAATAATCTCACGGCTTCTTTTTACGCAAGGAGTTAAGGTCGTAATACCGAAGATATAGGGTTCAGAAAGTGATTTAACTGCCTCCGCTAATAAGTCCTTGGTGATCAGGCTGGTATGTTCATCGATTACAACAACTTTCTTATTGTGGGATAATAAATAACCTGCCAAATACCCTATGCTGATAGGTATGCTTAACGGGACATATTTTTCAAAAATGCCAAATTTTAAGGATCTCGGATTTATTAAAATCATTTCTAAAATTTTTCGTTTAGTTAAGCCTTTTTAACTGTTCCTTAACCCACTGGCTATCCGGTTCGATCTCCAGCGCTTTACCGTAATACTTTTTAGCTTCAGAAAATTGTTTGTTTTTACTATATAAGTTACCCAAATGAATTAAGTTTGGCGCATAATATGGATTTATTTTCAAACACTCCAGAGCCGAATTCACTGCTTCATCACGCCGGCCTAACTTATCCTGGCATAAACTAAGGTTATACCAGGCGTTAAAGAATCTCTGGTCCCTGGCTAAAACGTTATTATAATTCTCGACTGCCCTGAGAAATTCGCCCGTAAAAAAATAATAATTCCCCCAGAGAAAATAGGTTTGCTCCGTATCGGGATAAGCAGCAGAATATTTTTTGATTTCCCCTAGAGCTTCTTCATACAACCTGTTACTTATATAATAATTAAATAAGTTTATGCGCAAATATTCTCTTTCCGAAGTATATTCAAGCATATTTTTATGCAAAACATAATCATTCTCCCAATATAAATTATTGATCACGGTAAGAAAACTGAAAAAAGACAGCATCGCTATAATCAATATTCTCCCCACTTTTTTTAATTTAAACATTACAAGTGAAATCGCGATAAAAAACCCCAAAGAGGAAACGTAAACCCAGCTTTCCGCCATTAGCGCTTCTTTTGAATTATCATATATATCCATGATCATAAAAACAGGGATTAATCCAATAATGAACCACAAAACGCTAAACAAAATCAATCTGTTCTTTCGTAATTTTATAGCCGCTATAATCAATACTGCAAATAATAAGACGCATACAAGCGCTCTTATATCTAAAACGCTGTTAACAAACAACGTGGACCTAAAAAGGCGTAAATTCAACGGCAATATAAGCAAAAACACATATTCTCTAGCTATATTCATAAAATTAAGCAGCCGCAAAGGCCATGTTAATTGCCCTGAAGGAAGGCTAAGCGCGTAATGCCCAAAAATAAAAAATCTTAACGCGATATAAAATAAATTCAACAAAATAAACGGCACTGCATAAATATATTTAGCTATCTTAGCTTTACTAAAAAACAACACCAGTATGATAAACATATATAAGAGCATCGCGTTTTCACGCGACAAAAGCGCTAACGCCCCGCATAAAAGGCTGAGCGCGTAATACCGTTTAAGGTTCAATTTATAGAACGCATGGAAGGAAATTATGCTCAACAGCATAAACATATACGCCAATAAGTCAGCCCTGCCTGAGATATAAGACACAACTGAAGTATTGATTGGATGCGCCAAAAATAAAGCGCTTGCGATTTTAGAGAGTTTATTGTCGGCGGTGAGCTGAAACAATAAATAATAAACCAAAACTGAATTGATCAGATGTATAACGGTATTGCTTAAATGGAAACCAAGCGGCTGCAATTTCCAGATTTTATAATCAACAGCGTAAGTCAAAATCTGTAACGGCCGGTACATCTGCCGATAAAACTGCTCCGTCATAGAAGCATAATCATATATGCCTTTTTGAAAAACAAGCGGCAACACTTTGAAAGATTTAATATACGGGCTTTTTAGAATCAGCGCTTTATCATCTAAAACAAACCCATTAAAAAAACTATTGAAATAAATTACAAGACAAAACACGCACAACCCCAATATAAACGTTTTACTTAAAGCGTTGTCGTGAGCCGGTATTTTTTTCATCATGTTGCCGTTTCCTTAAAACTATACAAAAAATACCGCCCTCCCTATCAAAAAAAACCAACCATAAAATAGGCCGACTTAAATCCGGAGGGCGGTATTTATCTTCTATATTATTTTTTCTTTTTCTTGCCGCCTCTTTTCATTTTAGCGCAAGAAACATCACCCTGCTTATCAACAAAGTAGAGGTATCCTTCTTTTCTTTTGATACCGCATTTCGCTACTTTCTTAGGGCTGCCTCCTTTTTTACCGCCGCGAGCCATCTTCGCGCAAGAAACATCTCCTTGCTTATCGACGTAATAAAGGAACCCTTTTTCTCTCTTTATCCCGACCTTCGTTACTTTTTCCGCCATAGTTTTTATTCACCTCCTCTCATTATTAATTAGTTTCTAAATATTTTAGCACGAATAACCCCTAATTACACATAAATATTTGCAAGTATTACTGTCGATACATCATGCGAATAAAAAAAAACAGCCTTAAGTCCCTATTTTAACCGGCACCAAAATTTGTTTTAAAACCGCAACCGCTGACATAACCGCCAAATAACTTGTCTTTGGATTATCAGGATGCAAAATATTTTCGGTGCGAGCAACTATCACTCCGGCACGGGATTCTATCCTGATTTCATGGATATTTTTTTGTATAGAAGGCGAAGCGATAATCTTAACTTTTGTTTTAGCCGAGCCTATCCCCGCGAGGCTTAAAACTCCCGCCACATTAATATTTTGAGGAAAATACCTTACCGCGCTGGAAGCAGTACCGGAAAACAGTACTGTATCAACTTTAATTTTATCTAAAATAAACCCTTTATCTTCTACAAACTTAACGCCTTTAAAAGCAAGCGGATTTTTTCTGGTTGTAAGAACAACACTTCTAATACCGCCGGCATTAGCCGCTTTTAAGGCATCGATACCGGCTATAGCTCCGCTTGGAATATAAACCTTTGAGTTATATTTAACTGCCAGCGCGGATAATTCCTTAAAATGGCTGACTATCCCGCCTACGCTCATTATCAGGATATCACGCCCGTTAAGCAAAGCGCTCTTGGCGATCACCCAAGAGCTACTGCCTGCCGCAGATTCAATTACCAGGTCGGAATTAATTATTAATTGCTTCAAACTCTCTACCGCCAAATTCTTATTTTTAGAAATAGCCTCCGACAACTTCTTACTTTTATCGGCATCAATATCGTAAAATGCGGACAATTTCGCCTGCGGGGACATTTCTTTCGCGATTGCTTTTGCCAAAGAACCCCCTATTGCCCCACAACCGACAATACCTATTTTTAATAATTTAGCCATATTTTAAAATTAAATTTAAAAAATTCCCAATCGGTTATTGGTTTTCGGTTATAGGTTATCGCAAAAAAAGGAAACCGAACACCGATAACCAAACACCGAAACATGATTATAACTTGATTATCATATTATCAATCAACCTGGTTTTGCCTATCCACACCGCCAAAGCTATAAGGCAATTACCTGTAATTTTGTTGATATGTATTAAGCTATTCATATCAACAATATCAATATAATCTATTTTAGCGGTATCTTTTATTTGAATAAACCGCCTCATAATATTAATAATTTTATCGGTGTCTCTTACGCCTTTATTAATCAAACTCTTTGCTAAATTTAAAGACTGAAAACAAACCAATGCGTCGATTTTTTCCCGTTTATTTAAATAAATATTCCTTGAACTTAAAGCCAGCCCTGATTTTTCGCGCACAATAGGCAAAACTTTAATCTTTACCGGAATATTTAAATCGCGCGCCATCCGTTTAATTACCGCAGCCTGCACAGCGTCTTTTTGGCCGAAATAAGCCGCATCAGGATTTACGATATTAAACAATTTAGTTACTATCGTAGAAACTCCTTTAAAATGCCCGGGCCTGGATTTACCGCAGAGGGCATCGCTTAATTTTTCTACAATCACATATGTTGAAAAATCTTCGGGATACAAAAGCCCGGCGGCAGGATAAAAAATAAAATCGACTCCTTCTTTTCTACAAAACAACTTATCTTTATTTATTGGGCGGGGATAACGCTTAAAATCTTCCTTAGGGCCAAACTGGATAGGATTTACAAAAATACTCAATACGACAATATCATTTTCACTACGCGCTTCTTTAATAAGGCTCCCGTGCCCTTCATGCAGCGCCCCCATAGTCGGAACAAACCCCACAGTTTTACCTTTAATCCTGTTTTCCTTAACGACAGAACACATTTTTGCCGGGCTTTTTATGATTTTCATAATACTTCTAATAACGGCTTTATAACAAAATCGCGAAAAAACATCCGGGGATGAGGGACAATAAGTTTTTTCGTGTTTATCATTTTATCCGCATAAAGCAAAATATCCAAATCAATAACCCTGGGGCCATTACGGACAGTTTTTATCCTGCCAAGTTCATATTCAATTTTTTTAAGTTCTTTAAGGAGTATTCTGGGAAGAAGTTCGGTTTGAATCTTCACGGCGCCGTTCAAATATTTGCCTTGTCCGGAAGGGCCTCCAACAGGATTGCTTTCAATAAGTTTAGAAACCTTGATTACTTTGGTTTTTCTCAATGCCGTAATTTTTCTGATAGCTGATTTTATATTTTTACGCCTATTCCCCAAATTAGCGCCTACACCTATATAACAGGTATACATTTAAAAAATCTTTCTTAACCTTACGATCGCTTCCCCCATCCTTTCTTTAGAAACTGTAAGTGCTATCCGGATATACCCCTCTCCAAACTTACCAAAACCAAGGCCGGGAGTAACAACGATATCAGTTTTTTCTAATATAAGCGCCGCAAATTTTATAGAATCCATTTTCCTGGGAATCTTAACCCAGATATAAAAAGTCGCTTTAGGCGATTCCACAACCCATCCTAATGACCTTAGCCCTTGAACTAATACATCACGCCTTTCTTGGTACAACCGGCACATATCAGTAACATGTTCCTGCGGCCCGGTTAACGCGGCTATACCGGCATACTGAAGAGCAGAAAAAATCCCGGAATCAATATTAGACTTCACTTTCGCTAACGCGGATACCAGCGCTGTATTTCCGCATGCCCACCCCACACGCCAGCCGGTCATATTATAGGTTTTAGATAAAGAATGAAATTCTATGGCAACATCTTTTGCGCCGTCTATTTCCAGGAAACTGGACGGGCGGTATCCATCATAACTCATTTCAGAATAAGCTAAATCCGAAACTACAATAAGCTTATTTTTTACGGCAAACTCTACTACGTCACGATAAAAATCCTTATCAGCGGCCCTACCTGTGGGATTATTCGGGTAATTTATATATAGCATCTTCGCTTTTTTACGGATATTAAGCGGAATTTTTTTAAGATCCGGCAAAAACGCGCTTGATCCCAAAAGCGGCATTAAATACGGTTTCCCGCCGGCCAATATAGTCCCGCCTTTATAAGGCGGATAACATGGATCGGGAATTAAAGAACAATCCCCTTCATTTAAAAAAGCCAGGGGGAAATGCGCGATCCCTTCTTTTGACCCAATTAAAGGTAAAATTTCATTTTCAGGATTTAGATTAATTTTAAAACGGTTTTTATACCAATCGGCGATTGCCTGGCGCAAAACAGGCATCCCCTGATCCAAAGCGTATCTATGTGTGGCAGGATCCTGCGCCGCCTGATACAATTTTTCTATAATATGTTTCGGCGTAGGCTGATCGGGATCACCGATACCTAAATCAATAATATCCCGGCCTTGCGCCCTGGCCTTTCTCTTTGCTTTATCTATCTCTAAGAATAAATACGGCGGTAAACTCTGTAATTTTTTGGATAGTTTAAACATAATTTCTCCGATTTTAATGAGCTATCAGCTGTCAGCTCTCAGCCATCAGCGAAAAATTTAAAAGCGATTACCTTAAATGATGAAAGCTGAAGGCTGATAACTGAAAACTCACTCTATTAACTTATTTAAGAACATCCTGCATCGAATACAAACCAGCAGGCTTGTTAAAAACCCACTTTGCCGCTTTCAACGCGCCCAAAGCGAACAAATCACGGGAATGCGCCTGATGTTTTATCTCAATACGCTCGGAATTACCACAAAAAATAATTGTATGATCCCCCACTATATCACCTAATCTTACCGCGTGCGTAGGTATTTCTTTATTTGTAGCCTCGGCTAAAACCTGCGCTAATTTCTTCGCCGTTCCCGAAGGCGCGTCTTTTTTTGCTTTATGATGCGCCTCAACAATTTCAATATTATATTCCGGGCCTAACCTTTTAGCTATTTCAGGCAACAACGAGAATAAAACATTTACTCCTACAGACATATTCGGAGAAAATACAACCGGGATAACCTTTGATACATCTTCAATTTTTTTTAATTGCTCGCTATTGAATCCTGTTGTCCCCAACACAAGCGCTTTTTTATATTTCGCGACATAATCTAAATTGACTTCCGAAGCTTCCGGTATTGTGAAATCTATAAATACATCGATAAGGAATACCCCGTCATTATTAGATGATACTTTTATTTTTCCTAATTCCTTGCCTATTAAAGAAGTGCCTTTCTTCTCCAAAGCAAAATTTACTTCAAAATCCTTATCCAAAGAGGCTAATTCAAATATGCGCCTCCCCATTTTCCCGCAAGCACCAGCTATACCGAGTTTAATCATTTCCTTAAAACCTCCTCTATTCCAAGTTGCAAGTTTCATGTTTCAAGTCTCAGGTTTCAAGTGCCCCAGAATCCTTATTTAAACCTGAAACTAGAAACTTGAGACTAGAAACCTACTTAATTAACCCGTATTCCTTTAACGCTTTTTTTAGTTTTTCCAGGTTTTCCGGCAGCATCGCGCACAAAGGCAGCCTTAAATCCGGCTCGCACATGCCCAATAATCCCATCGCGGTCTTTACCGGTATGGGGTTAGTTTCAATAAACATAGCTTTGATTAACGGCAACAATTTATAATATATCTGCCTTGCTTTCTCAATATTGCCCTTTTCAAACTCTTTCACCAAAGCCGCGACATCCTTGGGAACAATATTAGCCACGACTGACACAACGCCCGTTCCGCCTATAGACAACACCGGCAAAGTAAGGCCGTCGTCTCCGGATAACAAATCAAATTTATCTCTACTTAATAATTTTACGCGCGCCATCTGCTCTAAATTACCCGAAGCTTCTTTTACAGCCGCTATATTTTTGCAATCATTCGACAATTTAGCTATTGTTTCCGGCTCAATATTAACGCCCGTGCGTGAAGCAATATTATAAAGCATAATCGGTATTTCTACGGAATCAGCAACAGCTTTGAAATGTTCATATAGGCCTTTTTGCGTCGGCCTGTTATAATATGGGGAAACCTGTAATGACGCGTCAGCCCCCCACTTAGCCGCGTGCTTGGTCAACATTATGGCCTCTTCCGTGGAATTAGAGCCGGTACCTGCAATTACGGGTATCCTCTTATTCACCTGTTGAATAGTAATTTCAATTACCTTGTCGTGCTCTTCAAAAGACAACGTCGCTGACTCTCCCGTTGTTCCGCAAGGCACAATGCCGGAGGTACCGTTTTTAATTTGAAACTCGATCAAAGCTCTTAACTTTTTCTCGTCAATTATTCCATCTCTGAAAGGTGTAACAATCGCGACAATAGAACCTTTAAACATAGTATTCTCCTTCATAAACTTTTCTTGCCTTGCCCTCCAGCCAAACATTATTAAATTTATCGGCTAATATTTCATAATAAAGAGCCAATACCTCTTTACTACGGGTATGAACATGAATTTTTCCCAGAGCATTTGTTTTTAAAGCAAAAATAAGCGCGCACGCCGCTGAGCCTGTGCCGCAGGCAAGAGTTTCATCTTCAACTCCGCGTTCATACGTACGCACTTTAATTGACTTGCTGCTCAGTACCTCGACAAAATTGACATTAGTTCCACGGGGAGAAAATTTTTCGTGATACCTTATTAACCTGCCTAAAGGCACAATATCGAGCTGATCCAGTCCTTCTGTAAAAATTACCGCATGCGGCACACCGGTATTTATAAAATTAACCTTTATATTCCTATTGTTTATTTTAATCGGGATATCCAACATTGTATCTTTAGGATCGGTCAATTTTACTTTCACATTATCCCCGGAAACTTCATAACCAATAAGTCCGGCTTTTGTTTCAATCGTTGTTTTTCTCAGTCGACTGTCGGCTGCCGGCTGTCGGCTAATATATAACGCAGTACAACGCGCCCCATTGCCGCACATCTCGGCTTCCGAGCCATCCGCATTAAAAATCCTCATCTTTGTATCGGCAATTTTCGATTTTTCTAAAAAAAGCACCCCATCCGCGCCAATCCCATGCTTCCTATCACATATTTTTTTCGATAATAACTTGTGACTTGTGACTTGTAACTTGTGACTACTTTCTATTACGACAAAATCATTTCCCGACGCGACCATTTTAGTAAAACACAAATTACCCATATTATACCCCCAGGAGAAACGCGGGAATCAGTTCATTACGCACCAAATCCTCATAACTATCCCTATCCCTGATCACGAAAACCTTATCTTTAAACACCAACACTTCCTCGGCCTTACGCCGGGAATTATAATTGGAAGACATACTGAACCCATACGCGCCGGCACTCATCACAGCCAAATAATCCCCTTCTTTAACCGCAGGCAAAATTCTGCCTTTGGCAAAAAAATCCCCGCTTTCACAAATAGGCCCGACTACATCCACTTTCTCTTGTGCGCTTGCCTGCCCCGCCACCGGCGGGGTGCTCTTGTGCCCTTGTGTCTTAGATAATGGCAGGATCTGGTGATACGCGCCATATAATGAAGGGCGTATTAGATCATTCATACCCGCGTCAACAATAACAAATCTCTTTTTAGGCGAAGATTTAACATATAAAACCTTAGTGACTAAAACACCTCCATTACCGACAATAAACCTTCCCGGCTCCATAATTATTTTAAGGCCTGTTTTTTTCAATAAAGGCACCACTTCTTTAGCGTATTTTACGGCTGTTTGCGGGGTTTCATTATCATAAATAATGCCCAGTCCGCCGCCTATATTCAGGTATTTCAAATAAATGCCGGCTTCTTGCAATTCAGCGATAAATTTTATGATTTTATTGATTGCGGCCACAAATGGGCTTGCCTCTGTTATCTGCGAGCCAATATGAATATGTATCCCGGATATTTTCAAATTAGTGAATCTGCCGCTTAAAAGCAAAATATCATAAGCGCTTTTAAGGTCAATGCCAAACTTATTGGTAAGTTTTCCGGTAGTAATAAATTTATGTGTCTTGGGCTCCACATCCGGATTTATACGGATTGCAACGTTAGTAAATTTATTCAATCCCCTGGCAATACGATTAATATTCTCTAATTCCGGGTAAGATTCGACATTAAAAAACAAGATACCCATTTTTATCGCTTCTTCTATTTCCTTATCCGTTTTGCCTACCGAAGCATAAACTATTCTTTCCGCGGGGCAGTCAACTTCTTTAGCGCGAAACAATTCCCCCCCGGAAACAACATCCAATCCCGCCCCCTTATCAACCAATGCCTTTAAAATAGCAAGATTTGAATTCGCTTTAACAGAATAACAAATCAAAGGATCCACCGCCTCAAAAGCCTTATTAAGCTTAAGGAAATGATCCATTATTGTATGGTAACTATAGACATACAGCGGCGTGCCGAATTTTTCCGCTAAATCCGCTATCTTAAACTGTTCACAATAAAGATGATTTTTTCTGTATTTAAATTCGTGCATATTACCTCAGCGTTTATCGCATTACAAATTTACCTGCGTAATTATGTTTCGTTTTCAGCGCAGAAAACTTTTGCCGTGCGCTACGGTTTACTTCGTCGCTTCGGGTAGACTTTCGTAACAGTTCAGTCCTACGCTCCTCGTAAATCCTTGCGCACTTTTGCCAAAAGTTTTCTAATGCGCTTCAAATCGAAACATAATTACTACGGCAAATTTGTTACCTCTTAATCGACTTTTTTGATTTTACCGAAACCAAAGGATCGAATAACTTAATTATTTCTTTTTTCACGAATTTATCGGAAAACTCTTTTAACAAATCCTCTGGCATATCCTTAATTAAAATTGAATTATCTAAAGAATATTTTACCAGTTTCCCGATAATCGTATGCGCTTCTTTAAAAGCTATTTTCTTATCCACAAGGTAATACACCAAATCAGTGGCATATAATCCTTCATCCTTAAGATGTTCGGCTATTTTAGCCTCATTGAATTTCAATGTCTTGATAAGCCCTGCCAAAACCTTTAATTCAGAAGAGACAATTTCAAAAGAATTAAACAGCGGCTCTTTATCCAGCTGCATATCCCGGTTGTAAGTCAAAGGCAACCCCTTCATCATGGTTAAAACGCTCACCAGGTTACCGTACAACCTTCCCGTATATCCTCTTACCAACTCCAAGACATCCGCATTCTTCTTTTGCGGCATTAAAGAACTGCCGGTACAAAAAGCCTCGTCTATCTCAACAAAATCGAATTCTTTTGTGGACCAGATAATCAAATCTTCCGCTAACCGGGATAAATGCATCGCCACAATCGATAAAGCACTGATGATCTCAATCACAAAATCCCTGTCGCTTACCGCATCCAAAGAGTTAACCGTTGCATGGATATTGAAAGCTTCGTCTAAATTCGTTTCTTTTATAAATTCTTGCGCTTCTATGGCATATTTATCCGCATCAATAGGCGTACCTGTCAAAGCACCTGCCCCCATAGTAATCGTAATATTCTCTACAATGTAATTTAATCTTTTGCGATCTCTTTCAAGCATTTCCTTATATGCGAAAAGATAATCCTTCAAAAAAACGGGCTGGGCATGTTGTAAATGTGTAAACCCAGGGATAATAATATCTTTATTTTGATTCGCTAATTCTACTATAGATTTCACCAACTGCAAAATGTTAATCATTAAATCCTGAATATTAAAATTGCAATACATTTTTGTATCGAATACGACCTGATCATTTCGAGACCGTGCTGTATGAAGTTTGAGCACTAAATCGCCGACTTCTCTATGTAAAACATTTTGAATATTAGTATGTATGTCTTCAGCTTTAAGGTCAAATTTAAATAGACCTTTCTTTATCTTATCATAAATCTTATCTAAGGCTTTAGTAAGAGATGCTGCTTCTGAAGATGATAAATATCCGCTTTTTCTCAAGATTTCAACATGACTCATTGATCCTAACAAATCATATTTAGCCAATTTATAATCGTATTGAATTGACCTGGTAAACTCCTCAACCAAAGGGTCAGTTTTCTTACCGAATCTCCCTCCCCACAATTTTTTCCCCATTATTTTTCCCCCGCACTTGTGACTTGGTGACTTTGTGACTTGGTGACCTTGTGTTAACTATCTCTTATACGGCATTGCCCACAACTTGATAAATCCTTCCGCCAACTTTTGATCGAATTTATCCTCTCGGCCATACGTACTTAATTCTTTCTTATAAAGAGAATGAGGCGAAGTCCTGGCGACAGCTAAACAGTTGCCCTTGGACAATTTCATCCTGATTGTGCCGGTAACATATTTTTGCGTAGAATTAACAAACCCGTCTAAAGCTTCTTTTAAAGCGGAAAACCACAGCCCATAATAAACTAGTTCTGAATATTTTAGAGAAATAATCTCTTTAAAATGCGCGGTTTCCCGGTCTAAAACAAGATTTTCCAGTTCCTTATGAGCGTTATAAAGGATAGTCGCGGCAGGAGCCTCATAAATCTCCCGGGACTTAATACCTACCAGCCTATTCTCTACCAAATCGCTTCTTCCAATGCCGTAAAGCCCGCCTATTTCGTTTAACCGGCTGATCAATGATTTTAACTCATAAGTTTTTCCGTCTATCTTTCTCGGCACGCCCTTCTCAAAATAGATATCAAGATATTTAGGTTTACTTTTTACCTTATCCGGATCCTTTGTGATCAAATAAGCATCCTCCGGCGGCTCCTGTTCTAAATTTTCCAATACGCCCGCTTCAATACTTATGCCCCAAATATTCCTATCAACGCTATAAGGTTTCTTTTTAGTAACATCTATAGGAATATTATGGTTCCTGGCGTATTCTATCTCTTCCTCACGCGATTTAAATTCCCATTCTCTAACCGGAGCGATAATTTCCAATTTTGGGTCCAAAATCCCCGTTGTCACTTCAAACCTTACCTGGTCATTGCCTTTACCGGTACAACCATGCGCCACAGCCTGGGCTTTTTCTCTATGCGCTATATCGACCAAATATTTTGCTATCAAAGGCCTGCCTAAAGCGGTAGCAAGCAAATATTTCCCTTCATATACGGCACTTGCTTTTAATGCCGGAACAATAAAATCCTGAACGAACTCATCTTGTAAATCCTTAATATATACTTTAGACGCGCCGGCCGCCAAGGCCCTTCGTTCTATCATATCTAAATCTTCACCTTTGCCTAAACCTTGGCCTAAATCCGCCACAAAACATATAACCGCGTACCCACGGTCCGCAAGCCACCGGACTATACAAGAGGTATCTAAACCGCCAGAATAAGCTAATACGACTTTTTTCATAGTTTTTTATTCTCTCCTAACAATTTAATAAGTATTGCCTTTTGCACGTGCATCCTATTTTCCGCCTGATCAAAAACAACAGAATTAGGGCTGTCAATAACTTCATCCGTTATCTCTTCGCCTCTATGTGCCGGAAGGCAATGCATGATCAAAACACCCTTCTTCGCTAATTTCATCAATGTTTCATTGATCTGAAATTCTTTAAATAATTTTTTCCTTCTTTCAGTTTCATCTTCCTGCCCCATGCTGGCCCAAACATCGGTATATAAAACGTCCATGCCCTTTACCGCTTCATAAGGATTATTAAATAAATTTATCCGGCTGGAGGTATCTTTAGCAAATTCAACAGCTGTTTTTACAACCGCACTATCCGGTTCATAGCCTTTAGGCGTGGCTATATTAATATTGATCCCTAATTTAGAGCAAACAAACAACAAAGAATTACAAACATTATTCCCGTCTCCGATATAAGCAAGATTGACCCCTTTTAGTTTTTTAAAATTTTCTTTTATCGTATATACATCCGCTAATGCCTGGCAAGGATGCGAAAAATCCGATAAGCCGTTAATCACCGGTTTATCGGAATATTGCGCCATGTCCAATACATTTTGATGCTCAAACGTCCTTAAAACTAAAGCATCCCCATACCTTGACAATGTTTTAGCGGCATCCTTTAATGTTTCTCTAACACCTAAATTTATCTCATCAGGCCTTAAATATATGGAATATCCTCCCAGTTGATACATCCCGACCTCAAAAGAAACCCTTGTCCGGTTAGACGGCTTCTGAAATATCAAAACCAAGGTTTTGCCGGCTAACACCTTACTAAATTTAGTTCTATCAGTTTTTAATTGCTCGGTAAGCCCTAAAATGCCATCAATTTCCAAAGCGCTTAAATCTTTAATTGAAACGAGGTCTTTTTTCATTTAATATATTCTCCAAATACTTTTCCTAATATACTAATAGCCTTATCAATTTCCTTCTTAGTTATATTCAAAGCCGGCATAAGCCTTAAAACCTTATCATGCGTACAATTAATTAAAAGCCCCTTTTTAATAGATTCCTCAACTATAGGCTTGCCTTCAATACTTAATTCTACCCCCGCCATAAGCCCAATGCCTCTGATATCATTTATTATTGAAGGGAATTTATTTTTTAAGCCTTCAAGCTTTGAAAATAAATATTCACCCATTTTAGCCGCGTTATTAAGCAAATTCTCTTTCTGTATCGCCTTAAACACGGCTATTGCTGCCTTACAAATAACCGGCCCGCCTCCAAAAGTAGAAGCATGCATCCCAGGCCCCAAGGCATTAGAGATCTTATTATTTACCAGCATCGCCCCAATAGGCAATCCCCCTCCTAAAGCCTTAGCCAAAGTTACTATATCCGGAATAATGCCGTAATGCTGATAACAAAACATTTTCGCGGTCCTGCCTATCCCTGTCTGAACTTCATCTATAATCAAAAGCAAATTCTTTTCATCGCACATTTTCCTTAAAGCTAAAACAAAATCACGTTCGGCAACATTAACACCGCCCTCGCCCTGAATCAGCTCTAACATTATAGCTACAGTCTTATCCGTTAACGCGCTCTTAACTGCCTCAATATCATTAAATTTAACAGCTTTAAACCCTTGCGGCAACGGTTCAAACCCTGCCTGGTATTTCTTTTGCCCGGTAGCGGCTAAAGCAGCGAGAGTCCTTCCATGAAACGAATCTAAAAAAGTAATTATCTCATACCTTCCCTGCCCGAATTTACGGGATAATTTTATCGCTGCCTCATTTGCCTCCGCGCCGGAATTGCAAAAAAACACTTTTGCCGGATACGCCCAATAGACTATTTCTTTTGCAAGCTTGGCCTGATTCAAATGATAATAATTATTAGGCACAAATATCAATTTACCGATTTGCTCCCGCACCGCCTGAACAACTTTAGGATGGCAATGCCCTACATTACACACGCCCCAACCGGGAAAAAAATCCAAATATACATTATTATGAATATCCCAAAGCTTAGACCCCTTGCCTTTTGCCGCTATCAAAGGATACTTTGTATAAGTAGGCTGTATATAATCTTTATAACTTTGGAATATATCTTCGATTTTCATTTATTTGTTTACCGGCTTGCCGGCTATCCAGTTAACCGGTTAACGAATGATCTCCGTACCCACGCCTTTATCAGTAAAAATCTCTAAAAGCAATCCATGAGGAATACGCGCGTCAACAATATGAGTTTTTTTGACCCCATTATCCAAAGCGCTTATACAGGCATTAACCTTAGGTATCATACCTTGTTGAATTACCTTGTCACCAATAAGAGCACCTATTTCTGCTATCGTAACAGTAGAAATAAAAGAATTCGCGTCTTCGGAATTACGCATAATCCCTTTAACATTTGTAAGCAACACCATCTTTTCCGCTTTTAAGCTCGCGGAAATAGTCGCCGCCGCCTCATCAGCGTTAACATTGTATGTTTTGTTATCCTTGCCTATACCCATAGGCAAAATAACAGGCACTTTATCCTTCTGAAGTTCATCTATTACAACCTGAGAATTAATATTAACAATATGCCCCACCAACCCTAAATCTATAGGCGCCTCTTTTTTCTCTGCCTGTATCAAACAATTATTTTTCCCGTTCAAACCGACAGCATTCGCTCCCAGATCGGATATCTCTTTCAAAATAATATCATTTAGTTTTTGTAATTCTTCTTCTACTACTAATAATGTTTCTTCATCAGTTACCCTCATTCCATCTATAAATTCCGTCTTTTTCCCGGAAACACGCATACGGTCACTGATATTAGGCCCGCCGCCATGGACCAAAACCGGCCTTAATCCCATAAAATTCAGGAAAACAATATCTTCTAAAATCCCTCTCCTGATTTTTTCTTCTCCTAAAATGCTCCCGCCGTATTTTATAACAACAATCTTTTTATGAAATCTTTTAATATAGGGCAGAGCCTCAATCAAAACCTCCGCTTTTTTAATCGCTTCGTCCATTGCCTCGCTCCTTTTGTCGCTCGGAGTGTAAAGTGTTTAAGTGTAAAGGCTATAAGCCTTAACTTACGAACTTACACACTTATAAACTTACACACTTAATTATATTCCGCATTTATCTTAACATATTCATGTGTCAAATCTGACGTGTAAATCAAAGCGCTCGATTTACCTTTGCCTACCGAAACTTCTATATCCACATCTGTTTTTTTTAACAGCGTGTGTTTTATCTTTAAATTAGATTCTTTGATGGCAATACCGGCTGCTCCGACACTCGCGACAATTCTGCCTACGATATTAGGGCTAGACGCATACATAGCTGTTTTAAAAAGGCTTGAATTAGCGATATTTAACGCTATTTTTTTTGCCTCCATGTAATTTCTTGCGCCATCAACCTTAATGCGGATAAATTTAGTAGCGCCTTCGCCATCCCGGACAACCATTTTTGCCAATTCAAGGCATACAATATTTAACGCTTTACTGAACGCGGCAAAATGTTTTCCCGAATCTATAGTCTCATTTTCCGCCGCTTTATTTGCCAATAAGATCACTGTATCATTTGTGCTCATACAACCATCAACAGTTATGCAATTAAACGAATTCTCTACGGAAATATCCATCGCCCGGTCAAGCGCTCTTTGAGTGATAACCGCGTCCGTAAAAATAAAAACCAGCATAGTCGCGCAGGCAGGCCTGGCGCCAACCAAATCAGGCGCGATCATGCCGGCGCCTTTAGCGATACCACAGACCCTGACCTTACGGCCGGCGATATCAAAATCCACCGTAATCTCTTTAGAAAATTTATCTGTAGTCATTATCGCTCTTTTCGCCGTATCTATCCCCTTTTCGGAAAGCGCTTCTACCAATTCAGGTACCGCTGTTTTTATCTTCATTAAAGGCAATTTTCTGCCGATAATTCCTGTCGAAGAAACTAACACTGCTTCATTACTCACAGATAAAGCAGAAGATACGCAAAGCGCGGTTTTCTTAGCATCCATCAACCCAGGCTGCCCGGTAAACGCGTTAGCATTACCGCTATTAACTATTATCGCGTTAAACAATTTATTTTTATTCAAATGCTCCTTATTTAATTGAATGGGCGCTGCCTGCATTTTATTGCTGGTAAACTTACAGCTGGCCAAAGCGCACCCGGCTGAATAAAACAAAGCTAAATCAGGCAAACCGTTTTTCTTGATCCCGGCGGATACGCCGCTTGCTTGAAAACCTTTGGGAAGGAACGCTTTTTTATAAATTTTCACTAAATAATCCCCTCATAACAACCCTAAATACTCAGGAAAATTACACATAATATTCATATTCTGCACAGCCTGCCCTGCCGCGCCTTTTAATAAATTATCTATGGCGGCAACAATAATGATACTGCCTGATTCTTCCTTAATACCAATATCGCAAAAATTAGTCCCCGCGACATCTTTAATCCGCGGAAATTCATTTTCTTTTCGAATCCTCACAAAAGGCTCTTTTTTATAAAATTTCCTGTATAATTCAATAACTTTTTGATTTTTAAATTTTGGATTCTTAATTTTTTTAATATATATGGTTTCCAGGATCCCCCTGTCCAAAGGCAATAAATGCGGCACAAAAGTAACATTTATTTTCTGAGCCGCTAATCTTGATAATAACTGGTTAATCTCAGGAATATGTTGATGTTCATTAATTTTATAAGCCCGAAAATCCTCATCAACTTCAGAGAACAAAAAATCCTTTAACAATTTTTTCCCGGCGCCGCTTACTCCTGATTTAGCATCAATAATAATTGAATCTAATTCAACCAGATCAAAAGCAACCAATGGCGCCAAACTTAAAATAGCGCAAGTCGGATAACATCCCGGATTAGCCACTAATTTCGCTGTTTTGATAACTGCCCGGTAAATCTCCGGCAATCCATACACGGCAGTTTTAAGATTTTGCTTATCCGTATGCTTAACCTTATAAAACTTCTCATAAACAACGGCATCTTTCAAACGATAATCAGCGCTAAGGTCAATAACTTTCCTGCCTGCTTTTAATATCTTTGGCGCTATTGCCATAGAAACGGTATGCGGCAAAGCCAAAAAAATGATATCGCAATCCCGGGAGATCTCTTTTATATCCGCTTTTTTACAAACCAACTCAATCCTGTTTTTAAATTTCGGGAACACATCGGATATAACCTGATTTTCCGCACCGCTGTTATAAAGCCGCGTTATCCTCACATTGGGATGATTTAACAAAACACCTATCAGCTCTTCCCCTGTATGCCCTGTTGCTCCCACAACCCCCACATTCATAATCATCGTTAACCCCTTAATTTTGCTCCTATTCAGGCTTATTCATTTACGAAACAATCAATATAACCTTTCACAAAAATTACCATGAATTAATACATTAGCATAAATCCCATAAATGAGCAAGTTTTTTCTCGTCGATGTATCACGCTGTGCAACTAAACAAAAAGTCCCGCTTCATGCGGGACTTTTTGTCTTTATCTATCTTTCCTTTTAAAACTTTATTTATATCTTTACACTACCTCTTTGTCCACTGGAAGCGTTTACGCGCGCCCTTCTGGCCGTATTTTTTTCGTTCCTTCATACGGGGATCACGCGTTAAATATTTCTGTTTACGCAGCGCATCTTTAAGTTCGGCATCAGCCAATACCAAAGCCCTGGATATCCCCAGGCGTAAAGCTCCAGCCTGGCCGGTAAGCCCACCACCTCTAATATTAGCAATAATATCAAATTTCGTTAAATTATTAGTTAAAGCCAACGGCTGCTTAATAATAATCCTGTCTGTTTCTCTTATAAAATACTTATCAAAAACCAGATTATTCACAACAATATTGCCCTTACCTATTAAAAGCTGAACTCTCGCCACTGCTTCTTTTCGCCTGCCAACCGAAGTATATTTAGTAATTGCGTCCATTTTTTATTATATCTCCAATATTTGAGGATTTTGAGCTATATGCGGATAGTCCTGCCCGGCATAAACTCTTAACTTTTTAATAACATCCCTTCCCAATGGCCCACCGGGAAGCATACGTTTAATCGCTAACCTAATTACCGTAGCCGGCCTTTTAGCAAGCATATCACCCAAAGCAACTTCTTTTAGCCCACCCGGATAACCGGAATAACGCAAATAAACTTTCTGAGTCAGCTTTCTGCCTGTAACTTTCACCAACCCCGCATTAATAACTATAACACCATCTCCTGTATCAATAAAAGGAGTAAAGATAACCTTGTGTTTACCTCTCAATATCACCGCTGCCTTGGTGGCAAGCCGGCCTAAAACCTTATCCTTAGCGTCAATAATATACCATTTACGCTTAATATCTTCTTTCTTGGCAACATATGTCTTTTTCATCAGTCATCACGCTCCGTCTAAAAAATCTTACTCATTTCTAAATCTACTTCAAGAAAATCGCTTTCGGTAATAAGGCCATCCATTAAAGTTTTATTAAGGGCTATCCTTTTTAGGATAACTTTAAAGTGCGATTTTCAGTAGTTAGTAGACATTATTCAATACTTTCCTATACCATGAACTAAAAATTATAGCATATTTTTGAATAATGTCAAATCTTTTTATAACAAATTTTTACCCCTAAGACTTAACACTTGCGGCCTGAAACCTGAAACTATATTTCTCCCTGCTCACTTATATTTCACTTTAAGCAGATATAATCCCTTAGCAGGCGCGGTCGCGCCCGCAAGCCGCCTGTTTTTAGCAATCAATATTTTTTTACAGGCATGCCTGCTTAACCTGCCCCTGCCGGCATCGATAAGCGTGCCGACTATGTTTCTTACCATGTTATATAAAAAGCCGTTGCCTTCTATATCAATGTATATTAAATCTTTACGTTTTGAAATCGCTATCTTTTTTATTGTCTTAACGGGATTCTTGGCAAGGCCGGCAGAAGCGCAAAACGAACTAAAATCATGCCTGCCTAAAAAAGATTTCGCCTCGCTGCGCATAATTTCCAAATTCAAAGGATAGCGGCAAAAATAAACAAAATCACGAGAAAGAACGCTGCGATGCGAATTATTAAAGATAATATACCGGTAAATCTTTGACTTTACGCTAAAACGGCTATGAAAATCATCCGGGACTTGAACTGCTTTATTTACAACTACATCTTCAGGCAAAAGGGCATTCAGGCTAAGGTGTAATTTAACTAAATCAATTAGAGATTTTGTTTTAAAATTAGCTATCTGCGCTTTCGCGTGGACTCCGGTATCAGTCCTACCCGAACAAATAAGCTTTACCTTTTCCTGCAGTATTTTCTGAAGGGCACTCTCTATTGTTTGCTGAATTGTCCTTTTCTGTGGGCCGTGGGCTGTGGGCCGTGGGCTATTCTGAACCTGCCACCCGTAATAGTTTGTCCCGTCGTATTCTATTTCAAGTTTGATATTACGCATTCAGCAATCTGCACTGCGTTCGTAGCTGCCCCTTTACGTAAATTATCGGCAACTACCCAAAGCCATAAGCCATTTTTCACAAAACAATCCCGGCGGATCCGGCCGACAAAGGTTTCATCTTTGCCTTCCACATCCTTAGGCATGGGATAAAGGTTTTTTTTAGTATCATCAATAACAATCACCCCAGGCGCTTTCGACAATAAAGCTCTTACTTTTTCCGGTGGCATCGGCTTTTCAGTTTCAATATATACTGACTCGGAATGCCCGGTCCTCACAGGCACCCTCACAGTAGTAGCGGAAACCTTTATTTTATCGTCATGCATTATTTTATGGGTCTCTTTGACTAATTTCCATTCTTCGCTGGTATAATCAGCTTCGGCAAAACCGCCGATCTGAGGAAAGACATTATATGCCAACTGCGCTGGCATTGCTTTATTCTCTAAATCAACACGCACGTCTTTAAACCCGCCCGCAGTTATTTTCACAACCTCTTCATTCAGTTGTGTTACCGCGGACTTTCCCGCGCCTGAAGACGCCTGAAGGGTGGTAACAATAATCCTCTTTATACCCACTTTCTTATAAATCGGCCATAAAGCCACCATCATTTGAATGGTTGAACAATTAGGATTAGCGATTATTCCCTTATGTTTTTTAACATCTTTAGCGTTTACCTCAGGCACAACCAAAGGGACTTTAGGATCCATGCGAAAGTCAGCGCCGTTATCAATAACCACCGCCCCTCTTTTTACCGCTTCAGAAGCAAAAGTTACCGCAGCCCCTTTCTCTCCTTCGGTTCCCGCAAACAAAGCAATATCTATCCCCTCAAAACTTTCAGGCGAAACCGGCTTTACCGAATATACCTGCCCGTCTACTTCAATATCCCTTGCTGAGCGCGCCAGGACACGCAATTCATTAACCGGAAAATTCCGCTGTTTTAAAACCCGCAGCATTTCAATTCCCACAACTCCAACTCCTACCACTGCAACATTGTACTTAGATTTTTTTTCCATTTTAGTCCTCTACACGCTTCCGCGTGTAGTATCCATTCCCCACACGGAAGTGTGGGGTTACAAATATTTAACCACCAAATCCCCTATTTCGGTAGTTGAGTACCCCATCTTACCTGCGGCAAGGGATTTTAACTTTTTTGTCGCTACCGTTATTACCGCATCTTCAACAGCTTGAGCCGCTTTTTCTTCGCCTAAATTTTCAAGCATCATGCCGGCGGCGCAAATCGCGGCCATTGGATTGATCACGTTTTGCCCCGTATATTTCGGAGCCGAACCGCCGATCGGCTCAAACATGGAAACGCCTTTGGGATTAATATTGCCTCCGGCAGCTATCCCCATCCCGCCTTGGATCATAGCGCCCAAATCCGTAATGATATCTCCAAACATATTATCGGTAACAATTACGTCAAACCACTCGGGATTTTTCACAAACCACATGGTCGTGGCGTCAACATGCGCGTAATCGGTAGTTACATCCGGGTATTCCTTGGCAACTTCATTAAATACCCTCTGCCATAGATCCCAGGCATAAGTAAGCACATTAGTCTTTCCGCAAAGGGTAAGTTTATTTTTCCTATTGCGTTTTCTGCAATATTCAAACGCGTAACGGATACAGCGTTCAACCCCCTTACGCGTATTATATGAGATCTGAATCGCGACCTCATTCAAAGTATCCTTATCTTTAAATTCGCCCATACCTTTATACAGCCCTTCAGAATTTTCACGAACCACCACAAAATCAATATCCTCCGGTTTTTTATCTTTTAACGGGCAAAAATCAGAGCTATAAAGTTTTACCGGGCGTAAATTAATATACTGATCCAAAGAAAACCTTAATTTCAAAAGTACGCCGGTTTCAAGGATCCCGGGTTTGACGCTTGGATGGCCTATCGCTCCTAAATAAATAGCGGAATATTTTTTGAGTTCTTCTATATCCTGATCCTCTAAGGTTTTGCCGGTTTTCAAATAACGCTCCCCGCCAAAATCAAACATTGTTGTCTCATATTTAAATTTAAATTTTTTACCTGCCGCCTTCAATACTTTAAGGCCTTCGTTAATAACTTCCGGGCCGGTTCCATCTCCAGGAATAACAGCTATCTTATACATTTGAGCACCTCTAAGTTTTTATACAGCGAAATCCCGCGAAGTGTGCCAAAATTGTCAAAGAGAATTTTGGCACATATTACAGAGCGGGATCTAAAATTATTTTTTATTTTTAACATAATTAATCAAGCCTCCGTCTTTAACAATCTCTTGTAAAAACACGGGAAACGCCTGAGTTTGATAAAACTTGTTCTTAGTTAAATTATTAATTTTACCAATAGTCAAGTCAATCTCAAGTAAATCTCCTTCTGAAACTTCATTTAATATATCTAACTCCAAAAACGGCAACCCGATATTAATAGCATTCCTGAAGAATATCCCCGCGAAATTCTTAGCGACTACCGCGGAAATACCGCAACCCTTAAGAGCCAAAGGCGCGTGTTCCCTGGAGGAGCCACAACCGAAGTTTTTACCTGCAACAATAATATCGCCCGGGCTCACCGATTTGATAAAATCAGGAGCAATATTTTCCATGCAATGGCTGCCTAACTCTTTTGCGTCATTAGTAACCAAATACTTAGCCGCGATAATATCGTCAGTATTTATATCATCGCCAAATTTATGGACTTTACCTTTTATGATCATGTTTTGCAACCCCACACTTCCGTGTGGGGTATTATAATTCTACAGGCGGAAGCCTGTAGTTACGCTATTTCCCCCGGGTGCGTAATCTTTCCGGTTATAGCTGAAGCCGCCGCGACAGCTGGGTTAGACAAATAAACCTCTGATTTTGGGCTGCCCATCCTGCCTACAAAATTCCTGTTAGTAGTAGCCAAACAGCGTTCACCTTCTGTCAAAATTCCCATATGCCCGCCTAAACACGGTCCGCAGGTAGGAGTAGAAAATACGCCGCCGGCCTTAACAAAGATCTCCGTAAGCCCTTCTTTCACCGCCTCAAGATAAATCTTCTGTGTGGCAGGAATAACAATTAACCTTAATCCAGGCTTAATCTTTTTGCCCTTTAATATTTTCGCGGCTAACCTTAAATCAGAGATCCTGCCATTAGTACATGAACCAATCACCACTTGATCTAATTTTATAGCACTTAACTCGCTGGCAGGTTTTACGTTGCTGGGTAAATGCGGACAAGCAACCTGAGGCTCCAAATCAGACACATCCCAGTCATATATTTTCTCATAAGAGGCGTCTTTATCGCTTTTTAATGCCGTCCACCGTAGACGGTCCACAGTCGACAATTTTTTCTTTTTTCTGTGGTCTATGGACTGTTGACTGTAAACTCCTTTGACGTAGTCAAAGGTAATCTCGTCCGGCTCAATTATACCCGCACGGCCTCCAGCTTCAATTGCCATATTTGACATTGAAAAACGGTCATCCATGCCTAATTTCCTGATAACCGGGCCGCTAAATTCCATAACCTTATATAAAGCCCCGTCTACGCCTATATTCCCTATGGTATAGAGAATTAAATCCTTGCCTCCCACCCACTTTTTAAGCTTCCCTTTATAAATAAATTTAATTGTGGCTGGAACTTTAAACCAACATTTGCCATCAATAAACGCCCTGGCCAAATCAGTAGATCCTACGCCGCTGGCATAAGAGCCTAACGCCCCATAAGTGCAAGTATGCGAATCGGCTCCGATAACAAGGTTTCCGGGCAAAACCAACCCTTTTTCCGGCAGCAATGCGTGTTCTATCCCCATGCAGCCAATCTCAAAATAATTCTTTATTTTTTGTTCCCCGGCAAAATCCGCTAAAATCTTACATTGGTTAGCGCTTCTTAAATCCTTTGCCGGCGCGAAATGGTCAGGAACCAAAACTATCTTAGTATTATCAAAAACTTTCTTTACCCCTGATTTCCTGAATTCTTCTATTGCCAACGGCGCAGTAATATCGTTGCCCAAAGCAAGATCCACTTTAGCTTCGATAAACTCCCCCGGCAAAATGTCTTTTTTATCTGTATGGTTTAATAATATTTTTTCTGCTATTGTGTAAGGCATCTAAGTTATCTTACCCCACACTTCCGTGTGGGGAATTATAATTCTACAGGCGGAAGCCTGTAGTTATGACATTATTCTCTAAATTTTTTTACAATAATGCTGGAATTATGCCCGCCGAAACCTAACGAATTAGACATACAAGCCTGAACGTCTACTTTACGGCTTATATTCGGGACATAATCAAGGTCGCAATCCGGGTCAGGATATTCATAATTTATTGTAGGCGGAATAACATTATCTTTTAGCGCTAAACAACAAACTATAAATTCAACTCCGCCGGCTGCTCCCAATAAATGACCGGTCATAGACTTAGTAGAGGAGATCATCACTTTCTTAGAATAGCTGCCAAAGGTTTTCTTTATCGCCATAGTTTCTACTTTATCATTTAGTTTTGTAGATGTTCCATGCGCGTTTATATAGGTAATATCCTGCGCATTAATTTTAGAATCTTTTAATGCCCATTGCATTGCTAAAGAAGCTCCGTATCCATCAGGATCAGGCGCGGTAATATGATAGGCATCGCAAGACATACCAAAACCCGTTACTTCGCCATATATCCGCGCTTTTCTCTCTAAGGCATGTTTTAAACTCTCCAATACAACTATACCGCTACCTTCCGCAATAACAAAACCATTTCTTTCGGCATCAAAAGGACGGCTGGCTTTCTGAGGCGCGTCATTTCTTGTTGAAAGCGCTTTTAAAGCACAAAAACCTCCGACCCCCAAATGAGTAATGCAACTCTCCGTACCGCCGGTAACCATTACATCCGCTTCACCGCGTTGAATAATTCTAAAAGCGTCTCCTATAGCATGCGTCCCGGAAGCGCACGCGGTAGTAACACAAGAATTAGGGCCTTTCAATCCAAAGGTAATCGCTACCTGCCCAGCCCCTTCATTTACAATAAGCATAGGGATCAAAAAAGGAGATAACCTCTTAGGCCCATGCTCTAAATAAACCTTATGTTCTTCCTCTATAATCCGTAAACTGCCGATACCGGAACCTATCAAAACACCGGCCCGTTCTCTATTCTCTTTCTCAAGGTCTAAACCGGCATCTTCTATCGCCTGTTTACTGCTGGCAATAGCATATTGAACAAATTTTTCCATCCGGTTAACCGATTTTTTTGTAATACCAAAAAACTGAGGATCAAAACCTTTTATTTCTCCCGCGATGCGGCTGTCAAAATGAGTGGCATCAAAGGTAGTAAGTTTATCAATACCTGATTTACCTTCTTTTAATGCCTTCCAAAAAGTGGGGATATCATTGCCTACGGCAGAAATCACCCCTAAGCCGGTAACGACGACTCTATTTTCCATATTTTATTTAACCCCCACCAATTGCGTATTCTCCTATTAAAAATAATAAGAGAGCAAAATTTACCCCGCCAAAATAATAGGCGGGGTATTTATCAAAATTTATCTATATTAATGTCTTATTTATTAGGTGATTTTTCTTCTATATACTTAATCGCATCTCCAACTGTGGTAATCTTTTCAGCATCTTCATCAGGAATTTCTACGCCAAACTCTTCTTCTAAAGCCATTACTAACTCTACAGTATCCAAGGAATCAGCGCCTAAATCATCAACAAATGATGCCTCTGGAGTTACCTCTTCCACTTTTACTCCAAGTTGTTCCGCAATTATTGATTTTACCTTATCTTGAACCGCCATTCTTTTTCCTCCTTTTTGTGATCATTGATATACCGAAATATTTATTACCCGCTCTTCTACCCCTTATACCATAACCATTCCGCCATCCACAACAATTGTCTGGCCTGTAATATACGCTGATTCTTCAGATGCTAAAAATAAACACGCATTAGCTACATCAACGGCATTACCAAACTTAGCAAGCGGGATTGAACTCAACATCTTCTGCTTTAGTTCTTCCGGAAGCTTTGCTGTCATATCTGTTTGAATAAACCCCGGAGCTACCGCATTAACATTTATATTTCGGCTGGATAACTCTTTAGCAGAAGTTTTTGTTAAAGCAATTATTCCTGCTTTAGACGCGGAATAATTCGCCTGTCCTGCATTACCTATTATTCCGATAATTGAAGCGATATTGACAATTTTACCGCTGCGCTGTTTTATCATGATTTTAGAAGCGGCTTTTGTACAGTTAAAAGTGCCTTTTAAATTAACGGTTATAACCGCATCCCAGTCCGCTTCACTCATCCGCAGCAACAAACCATCTTTAGTTATGCCAGCGTTGTTAACTAATATATCAATCTTTGAAAATTTGTCAAGAATTTTATTTAGTGATTCTTCTACTTTTGTAAAGCTGGTAACATCCAATGACAAAGGTAAAGACTCCCTTCCTAAAGCGTTAATATCCGCGCATGTTTTTTCTGCTTCCAGCATATTAACATCCCCAATTACTATATCCGCTCCCTCTTTGGCAAATAAAACAGCTATCTCCCTGCCTATCCCTCTGGCACCACCAGTAATCAAAGCTACTTTATCTTTAAGACGCATTTCCTCGCTCCCTTCGTCGCTCGAAGTGTAAAGTGTATAAGTGTAAAGTTTTTAAGTTTTTTCTTATAAACTTACGCACTTACAAACTTACACACTTAGTTATATCTTCCTTCTTTTCTATATTAGACACCTTCGCATTAACATCAATACGGCGCATAAGCCCCTTAAGAACTTTCCCAGGCCCAAATTCCATAAAATTGATCACCCCTTGGGACAGAATAAATTTCATTGAATCTTCCCAAAGGACACTGGAATAAACCTGCTTAATTAAGTTTTCTTTAATTTCCGGGCAAGAACTATATGGTTTAGCAGTAACATTGCTTATCACTGGAACATTAGGCAAGCTTATTTTAACTTTATCAATTTCTTGCGCTAATTTGAGAGCTGCCGGATTCATAAAAGAAGAATGGAACGCGCCGCTTACATCTAAAATAACAGCCATTTTTGCCTTATTTTCTAGGGCCAATATCTTTGCCTTTTCAATTTCCTTTATCCCACCGGAAATCACTATTTGCCCCGGGCAATTAATGTTAGCCACTTCAGTATTCGTATCTATACAAATCTTTCTTACTGTAACCAAATCTAATCCGATAACAGAAAGCATTTTACCGGGTTTATTAACCGCCGCTTCCTCCATAAACTCACCCCGCTGCCGGACTAAAAAAACCGCATCCTCAAAACTTAGTGCTCCAGAGGCAACTAAAGCGGAATATTCCCCCAAACTCAACCCCGCTAAAAAACTTGTGACGTTTGACTTGTAACTTGTGACTTTCCTAAACGCTTCTAACGCCGCTATGGTTACTGTCAATATAGCCGGCTGGCAATTACACGTCTTTATTAACTCTTCCTGAGGCCCCTCAAAGCATAATTTGGAAAGAGACAACCCCAGAACATGATCTGCTTTATCAAAAACAGCCTTACTCTCCGGAAAAGATTCATATAAGTCTTTCCCCATGCCTACATATTGGCTCCCCTGACCGGCAAACAGATATGCAATCATAGAATAGAAAAATTTTGTCCACTACAGGCTTCCGCCTGTAGAATTCCCCACACGGAAGTGTGGGGTACTACCATCTAATAATACAAGCTCCCCAAACAAGCCCCGCGCCAAAAGCATTCAAAAGAATAGTATCGGACTTTTTTACTTTTCCTTCTTTCACTGCTTCGCATAATGCTACAGCTAAAGAAGCAGAAGACATATTGCCGTATTTCTCTATATTTAGAAAAAACTTCTCTTGTGGCAGTCCCAATTTTTTCGCAATAGCTATTATAATCCTGATATTTGCCTGATGAGGAATAAATAAATTTATATCCGCAGGCTCTAAATCTGCCTGCTTTAAAACCTGCCGTGCCGCGTCGCTCATTGTATTAACCGCTACCTTAAATAATTCATTCCCGCGCATTTTCAAATAATGCATCCTGGCTTCAATTGTCTTATCCGTAGCCGGGTTCCTCGAACCGCCCGCAGGAACCATTAAAATATCGCTCAGTGAACCGTCGCTTCCCAAATAAGTAGAAATTATACCCCCGGATTTTACTTCAGATAAAACAGCTGCCCCGGCGCCATCTCCAAACAAAACACAAGTACTACGGTCCTGCCAATCAGTTATCGAAGACAACGTTTCCGCCCCGATAACCAAGGCATTTTTATACGTTCCCCGCGCAAGAAACTGCTCCGCTATAGATATCGCATAAATAAACCCTGAACAAGCGGCAGAGACATCAAAACAAACGGCATTCTTCGCGCCTAAACCATGCTGAACTATGCACGCTGTAGACGGGAATTGCATATCAGGAGTAATAGTCGCAACAATTATTAAATCCAAATCCTGCGCGCTGATTTTCGCGTCGTCCAAGGCATCTTTAGCGGCTTTTACTGCCAAATCGCTGGTAGCCTCAGTTTTTGCCGCCAACCTTCTTTCCTTTATGCCGGAACGCGTTGTAATCCAATCATCGCTGGTATCCACGATCTTTTCCAAATCCGCGTTAGTCAATACCTTTTTAGGTAAATATTTACCGAGGCCTATAATCCCTATTTTTTTCATTTTATTTTAAGAACAAAGCTCTTTTTCTTTGTTAATAGCTTCTAAAACTTTTTCATTAAATTTACGATCCACTTCCTCTTTAGCGGCCCTTATGGCATTTTTTATCGCGTGGGCATTTGACCGCCCATGCCCGATAATAACAACGCCATTAACGCCTAATAAAGGCGCTCCGCCATATTCAGAATAATCTATTTCTTTTTTGAACCGCACAAAACTGGATTTCAACAGCAAAACCCCCAATATTCCCAAAAGATTGCTCTTTAAGTGCTTTTTTAAAAACGCTTGCATTGCTTCAGCCGCGCTTTCAGTAACCTTCAATGCGACATTCCCGACAAAACCATCACAGACGATAACATCACACTTACCGGAAAATAGGTCTTTCCCCTCAACATTTCCGATAAAATTAAGTTTACTTTTAGAAAGCAACTCATGTGTATCCTTAATAAAACTTGTCCCCTTACTCTCCTCTTCTCCCACATTCAATAAACCAATCGCGGGATTAGGATTATTTAAAATATATTTGAGATAAACATCCGCCATAATAGCGTATTGCAATAATTGAACCGGCTTAGGGTCAATATTAGCCCCAACATCAATGATCAAAGAAACCCCTTTCAGAGTAGGCATAACAATGCCTATTCCCGGCCTCTCAATACCGGGCAATAATCCTAATCCTAAAGTAGCGGCGCATACAACTGCCCCGGTATTGCCCGCGCTAAAAAAAGCATCCGCAGTTGCGGACTTTACTAAATTCAATCCTACAACTATTGAAGAATTCCGTTTCTTACGGACACTGCTGGCGGCCGAATCATGCATATCAATAACTTCCGACGCGGCAACAACAGAAATCAAATTACCGGTATATTTTAACTTTTTAAGGAACGTATTTATCTGCGGCTCATTGCCGACAAGAACAACTTCAACCCCGTATTCTTTAACAGCCGAAATAGCCCCTTCAATTACGACTTCCGGGGCATGATCACCCCCCATAGCATCAACGACTATTTTCATTGGATTAAATGGTTAAATGATTAAAAAAGATTTATCTGTCAGCGCTCACTAAAGCCCGATCAACTACTCACTAATTAAGCACCTTTCTTTTTCTTCTCTTTGGCTTTTATCTCAACAACCTGACGTTTATCATAATAGCCGCAGACCTTACAAACTCTATGTGATAACTTAGGTTGTTTACACTGAGGACAAGGGGTAAGATTTACTTTTGATATCTTCCAGTGCGTGCGCCTTTTTCGGCCGCGCGTTACAGAATGTCGCCTTTTAGGTAATGCCACTTTTATCTCCTTTCAGTGGAGCCTCCAAACTAAAATCCGAAGCTCCTTCTTTCTCTTTTTAAAAAACTCCCTATAATTCCACTGCTTCACTTCTTTTTAAAATCACATTCACAGGCCGTTTCATTAAGATCCTTCCCGCACGTAAAGCAAAGGCCTAAACAATCAGTTTTGCACAAAGGCTGCATCGGATATTCCAGAATTATTTCTTCTCTAATATCGTTATTAAGGTCTATTATCTGGTTTGCGCCGCTAATTTGAAAATTCAATTTTAATGCTTTATTAAAACCAATACTGACTTCCTTAAGGCAACGGCTGCAATCAGTGTAATATACAGCGCTTATATCCAAATTTACAGCAACGGCATTAGTAATTTTGCTTATGTTTGCTTTAACCTTAACAGGATCGCGGAATTTTATATCCTCTGTTTCCAGTTCCAATTCCCTAGCGTCAATTTCTTCTTTTACTTCTAAGCCGTTAAAAGGGATATGATTAACATTTATTTTCACTCTCTCAAAAGCCTCAATATTTATACGGCACTACGTTTAAACTCTTCAGTACACCTCGAGCAACCGTTTCTTTAAAGCGATTTCTATAAATTTTGGCACAAAAAATGATAAATCAGCGCCTAAAACAGCCGCTTCTTTTAATAATTTTGAAGAAAGATAGCTATAAGATTCCTGCGGCATAAGAAAAATTGTCTCGATATCAGAAGCCAGTTTACGATTAGTCAAAGCCATCTGGAATTCATATTCAAAATCAGAGATCATGCGTAAGCCTCTGATCAAAACCTTGGCTTTATGTTTATGCGCGTAATCAATTACTAAACCATCGAAACTATCAACAGTAACACCTTTTAACCCTTTAGTGGCTTTTTTCATAAAATCAACCCGCTCGTTTACTCTAAAGATAGGTTTCTTATAAGGGTTATCCGCCACTGCCACAATAAGTTCCGGAAATATCAATTGCGCGCGTTTTATAAGATCAATATGCCCATAAGTAATGGGATCAAATGTGCCCGGATATATCGCTTTCTGATTCATTCTACTTTCAAATAATTACTATTAAGAACGTATTACAAAACTACCCTTTTCTATTATAAAAAGACAATAACGTATCACCATATTTTGCCTGCTTAAACATGCTTAAAATAGCCATGTTATCCGGCAAAACATCTTTCTTGAAATGCTCAACAACTATAAAAGCATTGGGCGCTACTATATCATAAGCCTCCAGCATTTGCAAGGTTTTTTTTGCCAAAGATTCGCCTGCGATCTCCTTTGTTACTAATCGCGGCCGTTCTACCATATCCTTAAAATAAGGAGGATCTAAAAAAACAATATCAAATTTTTTCTTCTTCTTATGCAACATTTCGATGGCTTTGAATACATCTTGAGGAAACAAACTACACATTTTAACATCGAGCAATTCAATGTTTTTAGTTATTACCGCCTGACAAATACGATTATCTTCAACCAAAACCAATTCAGCAACCCCCCTGGAAGCAGCTTCAAACCCCACACTTGCTGAACCCGCAAATAAATCTAAGAAAAACAACCCTTCAATATCACCCAAGATATCAAACAATGCTTTTCTCACCTTATCCTGAGTAGGCCTTATCCCCTTAGGCATTTCTATAAATTTACCTTTGTATTTACCAGAAAGGATGCGCATATTTATAAGAAAATCATAGGGTCACCGGGACACCAAGTCACCACGTCACCAGTAAATTGTAAGTTTCCAGTAATCAAAGTAACTAAATAATGCAAATATTGTTAATATTTTATTTTTCTTGTGACTTGGTGACATTGTGACTTCAATCTGTCAAATTTTACCCTACTATCATCAGATCCTCATACTCAGGGAACCGCTGTAACAGTTTGTCTTTTAATAAGCTGTTCTGCCGCATAGATAACTTAGGGTCTTTGCCCACTAGATTAATTGCTTCTTCCCTTGCTTTCTTTAACAACTGCATTTGAGTCAAGGGATTGGCAATCTTTAATTCAGTAAGCCCATGCTGGCGCCTGCCAAAAAACTCTCCCGGCCCCCTTATTTTAAGGTCTTCCTCCGCTATTTTAAAACCATCATTATATTTAATCATCGCCCCTATCCGCGCTTGCGAATCTTCTGTCTGGGCATCAGAAATTAAAACACAAAAAGACGCGTACGGGCCTCTTCCTACACGCCCGCGTAATTGATGCAACTGGCTTAAACCAAAACGTTCGGCATGTTCAATAATCATACAAGTTGCATCAGGCACATCAATACCCACTTCTAAAATTACAGTAGAGACCAAAACATCTAACTCTTTGGATTTAAACTTCAGCATTGTTTGTTCCTGCTCGCTTTGATTTAATCGCCCATGAATCAACCCGACTCTAAAATCCCTGAATTCGTTAACCTTAAAAGCTTCATACATTTTTTTAGCTCCGGCAATATCCAAAGCATACGATTCATCAATAACAGGATAAACAATATAAGCCTGATGGCCTAACTTTAATTGCTGTTTCGCTATTTCATAACCTTTACCCTCTTCTTTCCTGCTAAAATGTAAAGTTTTAACAGGAATCCGCCCTTCGGGAAGCTCATTTATAACCGAAATATCCAAATCACCATAAATGGTAATCGCCAAAGTCCGCGGGATAGGTGTAGCAGTCATAATTAAAACATCCGGATTGACGCCTTTCCCAGGCAACAAAGCCCTTTGTCCGACACCAAACTTATGCTGTTCATCGATAACTACAAACCCCAGGTTCTTAAATGTTACTTTCTCACTTAATAACGCGTGCGTGCCTATAATTAAGTCAATCTTGCCGGCCTGTATCATAGAATACATCTCTTCTTTGTCTTTTTTACTTAAATTACTTGTAAGTAACCCAATTTTTATCTCTTTTCCCCGATACCCAATACCCGATACCCGATACCCGATACTTTCATAATGCTGCTTTGCCAAAACTTCCGTAGGCACCATAAAAGCAGCTTGATATTTTTCTTGAGCAGCTATAAAGCTGGCGACAATAGCTACGATAGTTTTTCCAGACCCCACATCACCCTGAAGAAGCCGCTGCATAGGTTCAGGCTTTGCCATATCGCAAATTATTTCCTGAATAACCAGCTCTTGCGATTTGGTCAATTTAAAAGGCAGCGTGCCGATAAAACTATTTACCGCGCTTTCATCCACTTTATAAGCTATGCCACTCTTATTTTTCCTGCTTACTTTACGTAAAACAAGCAATATCTGAAACAAAAAAAATTCCTCAAAAGAAAGCCGTTCATAAGCCTTTTTTTGCCATTCGAAACTGGAAGGGAAATGAACTTCTAAAATACTTTTAGCTAAATTTATAAAATTATTTTTAGACCTTATATCAAACGGCAAGAAATCATTAAGCTTAGGCAAAAACTCATCTAATATGCCTTTTAGTAAACGCCGAAAAGCACGCTGAGTTATACCTGCAGGCAGAGAATAAACCGAAACAATCCTGCCCATATTAAGCGATTCCACCATCCCTGCGGCAGATTCACTATCTTTCTCAATAACCTCAAATTCAGGCGCAACCAGCTGTAAACGGGAACCATACCTTTCTACCTTCCCATACAAGATAAGAGTTGAACCGACTTTTAAATATTTTTTAAGATACGGCTGGTTAAACCAAACACAGAATATTCTCCCCGTCCTATCGCCCACTATCAATTCAAAAATATTAAATCCCTGTTTCTTCCAGGACTGCCTCTGCCCGTTAGCTAAAACCTCCGCTTTAATTGTCTGAATTTGCCCTTCTTTAACCTCAGAGATAGAAACAAATTTCGTACGGTCTTCATAACGCCGCGGGAAATAACACAATAAATCTTCAATTGTATTAATGCCTGCTTCACTAAAGATCTTTGCTTTTTGGGGCCCTACTCCTTTTAAATATCTAACAGATGTATTCAATTGCTTATCCATAAAAAATACCGGTGGCTCCCCCCGGACTTTAGCCCGGGGGGAGCCCTCCCGCTGTAAAGAAATCCCCGTTCATCCCCGGGGTGAAACCCGTAGATTTCCTAAATGGGATTAAAATTTATTTCTGGCAACTATAAGCTTTCTGCATTATATTAACCATCCCGTCTCTGGTCTTAACCCGGTTAGATTCTTCCCGAAGAGGCCTTATATCTCTGAACCTTTTTGTATACCAATTAAAAAATTTACGGAATATAACAACACCGTTTTTTTCACCGTAAAAATCCACGCAGTTATTCAAATGTTCGATAGAAACACCCACCTTCTCTTTATAAGTCGGACTATCTATTATCCTGCCATTTTTCAAAAATTCAGTTATCTCTTTAAATAACCATGGATTGCCTAAAGATCCTCTGGCAATTATTAATCCGTCACAGCCGGTCCTATCTAACATTTGTTTTGCTAAATCCGGAGAAAATATATCCCCGCTGGCAATTACCGGGATACTTAAAGCTTTTTTTACTGCTTTAATCGCCTCATAATCTACTACCCCGCTGTACCCCTGCATTTTAGTCCTTCCATGTATAAAAACAGCGTCGACACCGGCATCTTCGGCAGCTTTAGCAACATCTCTGGCATTAACAGAATTCTTATCCCAACCAGTACGTATTTTTACAGTGACAGGAACATCTATTTCTTTGACTATTCCTCCAAGAATCTGCCCTAATTTTCCGGGATCTTTAAGCAAACCGGCCCCTTCTCCCCTGCGCACAACTTTCTTAGCGGGGCAAGCGGCATTAAAATCAAGAATATCAAACCTGTATTTTTTTATATTCTCCAATGCCTTATGAATAAATTTAATTTCACATCCCAATAATTGCACCCCTAAAGGTAAATCATCAGGCAGTGACGATAACATTTGCTTGGTTTTTTTACTTTTATAACTGATCGACCGGCAATTAATCATCTCTACAAAAGCCAATTCACAGCCGAATTTACGATTAAGCATCCTAAACGGTAAATCGCTTATTCCGGCCATAGGGGCAAGGATTAACTTCGATTTTAATCTTAGATTCCCGATTTTTAACATAATGTTTTTTTGAATTATAATAGGAAAATATTTTTCACATCCAGCTTGATTTTTTAATAAAAATATGCCATACTTTCGTTGTTAGAATAAATCTCAATCAACAGGAGGTTGGTCGGATAGCGAAGGCTTTTAGGCCTATCACCTACAAAAAAACCCGGTAAAAGCCGGGTTTTTTGTTATATACGAATAATTCTACAAGTATTTTACACAGCCTAACGCTAAGATCTTTCTGTATAACTTCTGCGGTTTTCTTTACCCTTTAATTCTCTCAATTTTTTTACATAATCAGATGAAAACCTTCCCCTTCCCAAACGTAAAATCTATTTATCCCGCATCCCATAGAATTACGATCTTTTACAACAAGTGTAAATACCCCTTTCCTTACTTTAACCCTCAGGTCATTAGTATTAAACACTTTAGAACAAATCACTTTTCTGCCCGCAGAATTGTTAACCTTAATTACTTTGACTCCGCGCAAATTTACCCCTGCATTATAAATTGCCACTATTTCTTTTTCACCATCATTATCCAAATCAATTTCTTTTAGATCTATAAAACTTACAACATCATCTATAATCTTAGGCTCCTGCATAACCGCATCTTTAGCTTTAGATTTATCAGATTTTTCCGAAAGCCGAATAGTTGAACATCCGCATAAAACTAAAACAGACACAAACAAAATCTTATATTGACGATTAATATAGTTTTGCCGCTTAGACATTCTTACCAGGCTCCAATTATCCTGCTGCTATAAACAAAATCTTCTGAAAAGTTTTAGCCGCGCCAAAATCGTATTTTCCCTTCATAGGTCTAGTTTACTATCAAAACCAGTTTTTTACAACGTTATTTTACACAAGTTATTATGGCAATATATCTTGCAACTCCTGCTGGGCAACCCGCAAATAACCCTTTATCGTTTCAGGATCATTCCCGAATATTTCGCTATTGCACCTGCCGAAGATATCCGCGTATTCCTTATCTTTAATCAAATTTTCCAAACCCTTTAGTTTAAGATTCTCTTTAAAAAATAAGACTAAATCCTGGAAAGACTGTTTTTTTTCAAAAAGGCCGCATAGATGCTCTACTTCTAAAGATTGCCCAAAAGAATTGGAATCGTGGAATAAAACAGCTATTGCGGTAGACTTAGCGTCAAAAATAATTTTATCTGCCTGCTGAGGAAAAGCTATCGCAAGCGCGCGGATCTTTTTGTTATTATCAATCAAAGAAAGTTTCTGCGGACGTTGATTGGAAATTATAGTAGTAAAACTGCCGTCTTCTGCAACCAAAGACGCCTTATCGCTCCAAAAAGAAACTACTCTAAGGGTTAGCCCATCCACTTCTTCCCTATTTACAACACCCTTTGCCTGAATAAGTTCAAAAACTTTTTTTATTTCTTTCGCTCCCGCTCTAACCGGGACAATTAATACTGAATAAATCAATACACAACATAATAGGCATCTTTTATTCATATATATTCCCTTGGCTGACAATATTCAATAGGTATATTATTGAAAATTTGTTTGATAATAACTGGTTATATTTTTTATTAAATTATACATCAAAATTCCCAGAAAAAAACTGACAAAAAGAATAAGACCGCTTACCAATATCTTTTTGCCCTTATTAACCCGAGGATTAAACCAAATCAACGGCAACGCAAAAGGGCCTATACATAAAACGGCGATCACCATAGTTGAGACCTTGAAATACCATTTTTCCCGCGGCGCCGTGGCCAGCATCGAAGCGCAATGTTTGCACTTTATCGCTTCATCTTGTATTTCTTCCGCGCAATACGGGCATTTTCTCACTTTATCACCTACTTATCAGATCAAAAACTGTTTGAAAACAATCAACAAAAAAATATTATAACATCAAATAATGATTAACACCAGAATATACTAAAATAGGATAAAATCCCCCTTTATCCTAAATTTTTTGCCTACCTTTGGCAAAAACCCGCGCGGCCTCAACTATTAATAAAATTGCCAAAACCAAAAGCACGACACCTGTAATTGCCATAGGGTCGGCAAGTATCTTACCTTGAAAAAGTATTGCGGATAGCCAAGGCCTTAGAATGTAATAAAGCGCGGTTACCGCTACAACAATCATAAAGGCCGCGGGCACTAAAACCAGTAGAAAACGCATCCGCTTACGGAACATCCAGACACTTAAACCCAAAAGAACCATTGCCGCCAATAACTGATTGCTGGCACCGAATACCGTCCAAAAAGTCTTCCAGGCCGGGATAACATTGCCTTGAGAATCCGTAACTTCACGTATAAGAAAAAATGCCGGAAATACTAATGTCACCAAAGTTGCCAGATACGAACTCAAACCTCCCCGCCAACCAATAAGTTCTTGAAAGATATACCGCCCTAATCGGGTAGCCACATCAAGAGTATCATATACAAAGGTAGCAAAAGCAAGCAACGCGAAATTAAAAGCAAATTCTTTATTTATTCCTAAACAATTTAGAAAGACAGACACCCCTTGAGCAAAAATCTGGTTGGGATCCTTTAATCTCTGGACGTTCTGAGGGCTCAAAATAAGCAAAGTCGCTAAAGCGAATAAAGCTACGAAACTTTCTATCAGCATGCCGCCAAAACCGACAAGTTTGGCGTCAGTTTCCTGAGAAATTTGTTTCGATGTTGTCCCTGATGAAACCAAAGTATGAAAACCTGAACATGCCCCGCAAGCAACTGTAGTAAACAAAAGAGGAAACAACGGAAATCCCTGCGGATTAAGCCACCCGGTAAACGCAGGATATTGAACAAAAAAATGCTGCGTAAAGCTGCCGATAATGATACCGATAAAGCTTGCCCCTGCCGTAGCCACAAGGAAAAAACCTCCCAAGTACCCCCTGGGCTGTAAAAGCAACCATACCGGAATTACCGCGGCAAAAAAACAATAAAACAAAAGAATAAGATTCCATGTCCCATGCACACTCAATCCGAAAAAAGGAGTGATTTTTAAAGGAAAATACTTCCCAAGATAAATACAAACGAAAACAAAAGGCAAAAAAATAATAGTACTGACAGATAAAGGAATTTTTATATTTTTTAAAATTATCCCCATTAAAAATGCCAAGACTAAATACATCATTGATGACGACGCTACTTGCGCCCCCACTATTTTATCCGCAAAGGTACTAGCAGTTATATCGGTAAACGCGGTAATTATATAAATAAGCGAAAACCATAAAAAAAGCAAAAACAATATAAAAGCCTTCTTACTCATATTTTCCCGAATTATTTCGGCTATTGATCGTCCCTGGTGCCGGATTGAAGCAACAAGAGACACCATATCATGGACACCTCCGATAAATATTGCGCCAAACACAATCCAAAACATAGTAGGAAGCCAACCAAACCACATCCCCGCCAAAATCGGCCCGACAATGGGGCCGGCAGCAGCGATAGCTGAAAGATGCTGGCCTAAAAGATAAAACTTATTAGTAGGGACAAAGTCCTCATCGTCACGGAATTTAACCGCCGGGGTTTTATTGTTTTTATCCAACCTAAAAACTTTACTTAAAAATAATCCGTATATAAAATAACCCGCAAGAAGTAAAAGCATCCCCGCTATTAAAAGAATCAAAACAGACATTGGCAATTAAGGTTATGATAAGATTTTTTTAATTATTATTAGAAACAAACATGCCATAATTCTAACGCCGAATAATCATTAACGCAAGAAGATAATATCAAACTTATATTCTTGCGCACTTGTGCTCTATATAGGTACACAAAAAAAAGCCCCATAGTTTTACAACTATAGGGCTTTCTTAATTTAAGGGAGCGTCTACCTACTCTCACATGCCCTTACGAGCACACTACCATCGGCCTTGGAGGGCTTAACTTCCGTATTCGGGATGGGAACGGGTGTGTCCCCTCCAGTATAAATACTCCCAAAACAAATTTCACTAAATTTTAAAACTTCAAAATTAATCCTTAAGTCCATCACTCAAATATGCGTATAGGACGCAGGATTTTTCAAATATTAACAACTACAAATAAAAGGTAAAACTACAATCCGGCAAGATAAAATTAAAGGCCAAGCCGATTGATTGATTAGTACGCATTAGCTGAAATCCTTACGGATCTTACACTTTGCGCCTATCAAGGTCGTAGTCTACGACCTATCTTCAGTGCCTTACAGCACAGGGATACTTAGTTTTGGGGTAGGTTTTGCACTTAGATGCTTTCAGCGCTTATCCTTTCCGGACATAGCTACCCAGCCTTTGCCCTTGGCAGGACAACTGGAACACCAGAGGTCCGTCTCTCTAGGTCCTCTCGTACTGAAGAGAGCTCCCCTTCAAGTATCCTCACACCCACACCAGATAGAGACCGAACTGTCTCACGACGTTCTGAACCCAGCTCGCGTACCCTTTTAACCGGCGAACAGCCGGACCCTTGGGACCTTATACAGCCCCAGGATAGGATGAGCCGACATCGCAATCATATCCACACTTTCGTATGGGATTAGACTATATCTTCATCCATCATTGCATTAATGGAGTTGGCGTATGATAGCTATATTTCATTAACAGCTATCTCATTCACCGTGCTTCAAAGGTGAAATCAGTCGTTACGGGGTCGAACAAAACATTAAGAGTAAAAATGATCTGCAACTCTTAATCAATAATAATTGATATTGCATAATCAGAGATGTCAATAATTCATCACGAAAAGACCCATTATTATCAAACATGCTGTTTTGTAAGACTTCCCACGGTATTACCCTACTTATGGGTTCCACCGTTATTAGCCAATACATTTCCAACGTTACCGCCGGAACACCCCAAATTTGAGGTGCCAAACCGGGCTGTCGATATGAACTCTCGAGCCCGATAAGCCTGTTATCCCCAGAGTACCTATTATCCGTTGAGCGATGGCAATTCCACGTTCAACCACCGGATCACTAGCCCCTACTTTCGTATCTGCTTGTCCTGTTAGACTCGCAGTTAAGCTGGCATATGCGCTTACGCTCCACAGGCGATTGCCGACCGCCTTGAGCCAACCTTTGGGCCCCTTCGTTACTTTTTAGAAGGGAACCGCCCCAGTCAAACTGCCCACCTGTCACTGTTCCCTTGCCGGATTCACGGCTAAAGGTTAGAATCTTAATACAATAAGGGTGGTATTTCACATTGTGGCTCTGCCTAAGCTAGCGCCTAAGCTTCAAAGCCTCCCACCTATGCTACACATATTGGACCAAAACTCAATAGCAGGTTGCAGTAAAGGTTCTGGGGTCTTTTCGTCTTGATGCGGGTAGACGGCATCTTCACCGCCACTACAATTTCGCCGAGTCCCTCGTTGAGACAGCGCCCAGATTGTTAAACCATTCGTGCGCGTGGGAACTTACCCCACAAGGAATTTCGCTACCTTAGGACCGTTATAGTTACGGCCGCCGTTTACTGGGGCTTCGGTTCTGAGCTTCGCGAATCTTACGACTCACTAACAAATCCCCTTAACCTTCCAGCACCGGGCAGGTATCACACCCTATACTTCCTCTTTCGAGTTTGCAGAGTGCTGTGTTTTTGCTAAACAGTCATCCGGGCCACTTTACTGAGATCCTTTACCTTACGATAAAGGACACCTCTTCTCGCTAACTTACGAGGCTAATTTGCAGAGTTCCTTAACGCGGGTTATCTCGAGCACCTTACCATTCTCTGGAGGTCTACCTGTGTCGGGTTACGGTACGAGCAGCTAAATAACTCCTCTTTACACTTTTCTTGGCAGCACGTTTTGAAACACTTCCCTCGCACTTGCGTTTGAGGTCCCCTCCCTTGATTACTCAAGAAAGAACGCAGACATCCAACACTGCGCAGCACCAAACATACCACGTCCTGTAAAAAGTTTTAACGCTACTTAGCTGGTATCCGAATATTAACGGATTATCCATCACTTACGCCCATCGGCCTCAGTTTAGGATCGACTAACCCTGGGTGGATTAACCTTCCCCAGGAAACCTTAGACTTTCGGTGCGCCTGTTTCTCGCAGGCGTTTTCGCTACTTATACCGACATAATCTCTCCTGTCTACTCCAGTAATCCTTACGGTTTACCTTCAACGCAAGACAGGATGCTCTCCTACCACGTCCTGAATTTAATCAGAACATCCACAGCTTCGGTAACAGGCTTAAGCCCCGATCATCTTTGGCGCAAAAACACTCGACCAGTGAGCTGTTACGCACTCTTTAAATGATGGCTGCCTCTGAGCCAACATCCTGGTTGTCAAAGTGAATTCACATCCTTTACCACTTAGCCTGTTCTTAGGGACCTTAGCTGGCGGTCTGGGCTGTTACCCTTTTGACGATGGAGCTTATCCCCCAACGTCTTACTCCCGAGGTAAAAATAGTAGTATTCGGAGTTTGGTTGGGTTCAGTAACCCGGTAAGGCTCTGTAACCCATTCAGTAACTCTACCCCTACTATTCAATCACTCGAGGCTATCCCTAGAAATATTTCGGAGAGAACCAGCAATTTCTGAGTTTGTTTAGTCTTTCGCTCCAACCCACAACTCATCCCACATTTTTTCAACAATGACGGGTTCGAGCCTCCACCCCGATTTCTCGGGGCTTCACTCTGGCCATGGGTAGATCACTCAGCTTCGGGTCTACTATACGATACTAAATCGCCCAATTAGGACTCGCTTTCGCTACGCCGTCCCCGGCTTCACCAGCAGGGTTAAGCTTGCATCGCACAGTAACTCGTCGGTCCATTATGCAAAAGGTACGCAGTTAGGCATTCTATCAGCTTGCGCCAATAGCATAGCCCTTCCACCGCTTGTAGGTTTATGATTTTAGGTTCTATTTCACTCGCTTCACCAGCGTTCTTTTCAACTTTCCCTCACGGTACTTGTGCACTTTCGGTTTAGGTGTAGTCTTTAGCCTTAGACCGTGGTCGGCCCAGATTCCTACAGAATTCCACGTGTCCCGTAGTACTTGGGATACCTCTAGAGTGCTTTGAGATTTTGTGTACAAGGCTTTCACTCTCTATGGCGCATCTTTCCAGATGCTTCCACTATCTCGCTGCAATCTCACATTGAGGTCCCGCAACCCCATTGTTTCTTTCTTGCGAAACAAACAATGGTTTAGGCTCTTTCCTCTTCGCTCGCCGCTACTAGGGAAATCTCTGTGATTTCTTTTCCTCAGGGTACTTAGATGTTTCAATTCCCCTGGTATCGCTTCCCTAAGACTATGTATTCATCAAAGGGATAACACTATATAACTAGTGCTGGGTTGCCCCATTTGGATTCTTCCGGATCAAAGCCTGTTTGCGACTCCCCGAAACATATCGGTGCTTACCCCGTCCTTCATCGCCTCACCTAACCAAGTCATCCTTCATAAACCTTTTGTAGCTTGACCAATAATAATTAGTTCTCGCTCGGTTATTGTAGTTCTACTTTTATTTGTAGTTGTCAAAGAACTTATACGTCGTTTATATATAAACTGAAGATAGCTTATATAAAAGAACGCGAAATTTATCTTTATTTTTAATTGTACAGTGGAGGCGAGGCGAGTTGAACGCCCGACCCTCTGCTTGCAAAGCAGATGCTCTCCCAACTGAGCTACGCCCCCGGACACTTCGTTAAACAGCGGCTGTTTCAAGTTGCAGGTTTCAGGTTGCAAATAAATTTGAAACCTGAAACTAGAAACAAACATTTCTAATTCCGGAAAAATGGGCCCAAGTGGATTCGAACCACTGACCCCAGTCTTATCAGGGCTGTGCTCTAACCAACTGAGCTATGGGCCCGAATTTAAGTGTCCGCCAAATTGCTTCCAATTTGGCGAGATCTCGCCGCAAATTGCGGCGGATAATGCGTAATGCCCTGATTCATTACACTTTTCACAATAAATCAGAAGCCCTCTACTCAAATTGATTCACAACGAGAGAGATGACTCCCCTAAAAATAAAGTTGAATAGCCAAGCCTGCAACTATCGGTTGCAGACGATTGTCAATGTTCTTTTAGTGATAGTAAACTATCAAGTATAGATTTTTGACTGCTTTCTAAAAAATTTTTACATTGTAAAAATTTTAGAAAGGAGGTGATCCAGCCGCACCTTCCGGTACGGCTACCTTGTTACGACTTAGCGCCAGTCACCGAATTTACTCTCAGCCCTACTAGGTAGGGATTTCAAATACCTCCGGCTCCCATCGCTTGACGGGCGGTGTGTACAAGGCCCGGGAACGTATTCACGGCAGCGTAGCTGATCCGCCATTACTAGCGATTCCGGCTTCATGGAGTCGAGTTGCAGACTCCAATCTGAACTGGGCCCACTTTTTTGCGATTAGCTCCACCTTACGGTTTGGCAACGCTTTGTAGTGGGCATTGTAACACGTGTGTAGCCCAGGGTATAAGGGCCGTACTGACTTGACGTCATCACCACCTTCCTCCCGCTTATCGCGGGCAGTCTTATTAGAGTGCCTTCTTAAAACCTTGCGGCCTAAAAAGTAGCAACTAAAAATAATGGTTGCGCTCGTTGCGGGACTTAACCCAACATCTCACGACACGAGCTGACGACAGCCATGCAACACCTGTGCAGGCTCCTGACTTGACAGGTCGTCCCCCTTTCAGGTTCCTACTTCCTACATGTCAAACCCTGGTGAGGTTCTTCGCGTAGCGTCGAATTGAACCACATGTTCCACCGCTTGTGCGGGCCCCCGTCAATTCCTTTGAGTTTTAACCTTGCGGTCGTAGTCCTCAGGTGGAGCACTTAACGAGTTATCTTACGGCGCTGAAGGTAACCCCCCAACACCTAGTGCTCATCGTTTACGGCTAGGACTACCAGGGTATCTAATCCTGTTTGCTCCCCTAGCTTTCGCAGCTCAGTGTCAGAACTAAACCAGAGAGCCGCTTTCGCCACTGGTGTTCCTCCCGATATCTACAGATTTCACCCTTACACCGGGAATTCCGCTCTCCTCTTTTAGTCTCAATTTCGTCAGTTTTAGAAGCAGTTCTTTGGTTGAGCCAAAGGATTTCACTTCTAACTTGACGAAACACCTACCTGCCCTTTACACCCAATAAATCCGAGTAACGCTTGCCACCCCCGTATTACCGCGGCTGCTGGCACGGAGTTGGCCGTGGCTTCTTCTCTAGGTACCGTCAATCATACACCATATTATGACGTATGATTTCTTCCCTATCGAAAGAGGTTTACGATCCGAAAACCTTCATCCCTCACGCGGCGTCGCATAGTCAGGCTTTCGCCCATTGCTAAAGATCCTCGACTGCAGCCTCCCGTAGGAGTCGGGGCAGTGTCTCAGTCCCCGTGTGGCTGACCACCCTCTCAGGCCAGCTAACCGTCAAAAGCCTTGGTAGGCCATTACCCTACCAACTAGCTGATAGTACGCGAGCTCATCTCTAAACATCGGCTCTTACGAGCTAACTTTACCCCGCCTATCTTATGATAGGCGAGACACATCAGGTATTATCCTTACTTTCGCTAGGCTATTCCCGATTTAGAGGTAGATTACTCACGTGTTACGCACCCGTCTGCCGCTATAAATCAATCAAATTGGCATCTGCCTTGCGGCTTCAACCTCTCCAATTAATAAATCGCTCGACTTGCATGCCTAATCCACGCCGCCAGCGTTCACTCTGAGCCAGGATCAAACTCTCCGATAAATTTAGAAAAGTTTGTATAAAGGCTCTTTGATTATTTTTTCCGTATGCCACGATATAAACAATTTTCTGTTAAAGAAAATTGACATATAACGCGGCTTACCTCGAAATTGACCTGTATAAAACTTATCGTTTTATACGGGCCTGCTTGGCTATTCAATTTTCAAAAGAACACCAATATTGGAAGGTTAACTGCGCCTTCTTTCTATTGCTAAATTTATTGACAAAAAAAGCGTCCCTCTTTTCCGGGACGCTTTTAAGCGCCTCTTAAAGTGGGGATAAAACTTTATTTGAATTTATCAAGTTTAGGTCTTATCTTTATCACAAATTTTATTATACTATTGTTTACTACTTTGTCAAGGTAAAAAACTATACCACGCGCAAATATTTTTGTCAAGTATTTTTTTTATTTTTTCTCAAAATTATTTCGCGACCAACTCAGTTATTTTAAATATAGGCAGAAACAATGCGACTACTATACCTCCGATAATCACACCCAGAAGCGCAATGACCAAAGGTTCAATCAGGCTCGTAAGTCCTGACACAGCAGCATCAACCTGTTCATCATAAAAATCAGCGATCTTAGAAAGCATTTTTTCCAGCTGCCCTGTTTGCTCGCCTATACCTATCATACGGCAAACCATCGGCGGAAAAACTTTATCTTTTGATAATGATACGGCTATTGGCTCGCCGTCACGCACAGAATCCCTCGTGGCTAAGACTACCTTTTCAATCACTTTATTTCCTGAAGTCTTAGCCACAATCTCTAAAGCATTTAATGCCGCAACTCCGCTTTTTATCAGAGTCGCAAAAGTACGCGCGAATTTTGCCAATGCTACTTTTTGAAAAAGTTCCCCAACAACAGGTATTTTTAATTTTTGCGCGTCAAACATATACCTGCCCTTTTCCGTATTTATATACTTACTTACACCAAACCCTCCCAAAACAAACATCCCTACCACTAATAAAAAATATTTTCTGGCCCCCTCACTTATTCCAATAAGTATAAGCGTCGGCAAAGGCAACTTTCCCCCCAAAGATTCAAAAATACCTTTAAAAGTAGGGACTACTTTCAACAATAAAACAGCCGTTATCAAAAATGCCATACTTATTACAACCTCAGGATAAACTAAACTAGCGCCAATCTTCCTATTTAAAGCGGCTGTCTTCTCCAAATAGCTTGCCAGGCGGTCTAAAACCGCGTCAAGCATACCGCTTATTTCACCGGCTCTTGTCATATTAACAAAAAGGTCAGAAAATATCTTCGGATGTTTTGCCAAAGCATCACAAAAATTAACCCCGGATTCAATATCTTTACGTACAGTTATAATTATATTTCTTAACCCGGGATTTTCAATTTGCTCTCCTAAAATCCCCAATGCCTGAACTAAAGGGATACCCGCGTCAATCATTGTAGCTAGCTGGCGCGAAAAAATAACTAGGTCATCAAGTTTTACTTTTTTGTCCTTATTTTTTACCGCTTTCTTATGTTTTACCGACTCTATTGAAATTATAATTAATTCTTTTTTATGCAAAATTTCGGCAATTTCATTCTCTACAGCAGCATCAAGAACACCAGTTACAGTATGTCCGCTTTTATCCTTGGCAGTATATTGATATGTCCCCATTTTTTCTATGCCCTCTCTTATATGCTAACTTAGCTTAATAATTTCCCGCCATTTCGAAAATTACGGCAATAAATCCACTACCTTTAAAAACGCTTCCACGACTTTCGGGTCAAACTGTGTGCCGCTATGCATCTTAATCTCCAAAATTGTTTCCTCTTTACTAAAAGGAATCTTCCTATAAGAACGCGGAGAACGCATTGCGTCATACGCGTCTGCCAAATGAATTATCCTGGATCCAAAAAGGATATCCTGCCCTGTTAATCCTTCGGGATAGCCTGTGCCGTCATAATGTTCATGGTGCTGTTTCACTAGATCTATAACAGAATCTAAAAAAGTCAGCGGTTCCAGAATTTGCGCTCCGATCAGGGGATGTTTTTTTATCATCTCCCATTCCTGAGAAGTTAACGGGCCTGGTTTCATTAAAATGCTATCCTCAATACCTATCTTGCCCAAGTCATGCAATTCACAAGCCTCCCTGACTGTTTCAATCTGTTCCACGCTAAGATGCAATTCTTCAGCTATAATTACGGCATATTTAGCGACATTTTCTGAATGGCTGTGTGTATAATGATCCCGGGCGTCAATAGCATGCGCTAATACCTTAACAGTACGCATATACGTAGAACGCAAATCCTCATAAAGCCGTGCCAGATTTTTTGTTGATTCCTCTATTCTTCTTGCTAGAATAACATTCTGTTTATGTAACGCGGTATTCTGTTCTTTAAAACTCTGATATAATCTACCATGCGCATTAACCAATATATGTAAATCAATGCCTTTTTTAACCACAAAAAGTAATTTTTGCAGGTCAACCGGGCTAAGAATAATCTCATAAACCCCCAATACAGAAAGTTCCTCCGCTTTATCCGCGTTTGTTTCTTCCAACAAAGCGATAATAACACACTCCGGCTCTATCTGCTTTAAAACCTTGGCTATTTCTGCCCCAGGACTATTCAAAATCCCGAATTTAATTATTACGAGATCATAACTATCTTGTTTAAAACTCTCTAAAGCTGAAGAAGCATCTGCTTCAATATTTACAAAATAGCCCCCATTGATAATTAATTTTTCCCTGAGATAACTCGAGATATCCTCATTATCGTTAATTAATAAAATCCTATTGCTCTCAACCATTCAATTCTCCCCTTAAATCATTCTTCCTTTGTAATTCTAAGCGCCTCATCAATAGTAGTTACCCCCTCCTTAACTTTTAAAAAAGCGTCGTCTCTCAACGTCTTAAGATGGCATTGTACAATAGCGTATTCTTTAATCGCGTCTATTGAATCCCTCTTTACAACCATCTCACGTATTGTATCATCTATAATGACCGCTTCCAATATTGCTATTCTACCATAAAATCCCGTGTTATTACAATATTTACATCCTACTGTTTTATAAAATATTGTTTTATTATCCTGAGCTGTTTCTAAGCGATTATTTTTTTCGGCAGTTGATTTTTTATTTAAAAAACCTATTTCTTTCAAAAAATCTTCCGGGATATCCACAGCCTGCCTGCATTTTAAACAGATTTTACGGCAAAGCCTTTGCGCGCATAACATGACTATACTGGAAGCGACTAAAAACGGTTCCACGCCCATATCTATAATACGGGTAAGGCTTGAAATAGCGTCATTGGTATGCAATGTAGAAAGAACAATTTGCCCGGTAAGCGCAGCCTTCACAGCGATATCCGCGGTCTCCGAATCCCTGATTTCCCCGATCATTATAACATCCGGGCTTTGCCTTAACAAAGCGCGTAGTCCTGAAGAAAAATTAAGGCCGATTTCAGGCTTAACCTGCAATTGGGAAATCCCTCCCACTTGATATTCCACAGGATCCTCAATTGTAATAATATTTCTATCGGGGGTATTTAATTGATTCAAAACAGAATATAAAGTAGTGGATTTTCCGGAACCCGTCGGGCCTGTCACCAAAATCATGCCAAACGGCTGAGCAATTGCCTCTTTGAACCTCGCTAATGGCTGTTCTGAAAAACCCAATTTATCCAGCCCGATAGATAAGTTTCCTTTATCTAATAAACGCAAAACAAATTTCTGCCCGAAAGTCGTAGGCAAAGCTGACACGCGGAAATCCACCTCTCGCGTTTCAAACCTGACTTTAAACCTGCCATCCTGGGGTATACGGTTCTCCGTAATATCCAAATTTGAAATAATTTTAAGCCGCGCCAAAATAGCGTTTTGATTTATCTTAGGAATTCTTAATATCTCATGCAACGCCCCATCGATACGGTAGCGTATACGCAAGAAATCACGCTCAGGCTCAATATGTATATCCGAAGCCCTTTTTTTTAATGCCTCGCTTAAAATTAAATCCACTAGTTTAACTATCGGGGCTTTTTCACTTTCTTGTATCGCGCTTGAAAGTTCAATTTCATCGGTCTTAAATAATTCTATCCCCTCTCCTTGCGCTTCCCCCGCCAATAAAGTGCTCTCATCCAAAAGCTGCTGCATATTCCTGACTTCCAAATGATATTGTGATTCTATAGCCTTTATTATTTCCGTCTCCGAGCCTAAAACCGTATCAATATTACAACCGGTAAATGCTTTTACATCATCCAAAGCGAATATATTCAAAGGATCAGACATCGCTATTGTAATAGTATTGCCCATACGGGAAATGGGAATAATTTTATATTGTTTAGCCATACGCTCCGGGATCAATTTAATAATCTCTTGGTCAAATTTATATTTTGATAAATGCAATGTAGGGATATAAAGCTGTTCCGACAAAAGAGATAATAACAATTCTTCAGAAATAAATTTATGTTCAACTAAAACCCTTCGTAACGGCAAATCATTTTGCCGTTGTATCGCAAAAGCTTCTTCTAAGCGCTCTTTAGTAAGCAATTTGCTTTTAATCAATATTTCCACAATATTCTCTTTTAATCCCTGCATTTCCCCTCGCTTCGCTGGAGAGAAACTATATTACGGTAGTTAATAACCAAATGATTTTTAGTCCTTGTTACTATGAACTGGCTCCTGGGCACTTGAATCCTGTTCATCAGCGGCTGTTACGCGCAAAACTTCTTCAATAGTAGTTAATCCCGCAAATACGCCCTCCATACCGGATTCTCTTAAAGTTTGCATTCCTTCGCTGCGTGCCTGCTGTTTTATTATATATTCCTGCCCTTGGGATAAAATCAATTCCCTGATTTTAGGCGTTGATATTAAAACCTCTGCAATCCCTAATCTGCCGCTATAACCGGTATTAAAACAATAAGGGCAGCCTTTGCCTTTAAAAAACTCCATCTTTTTGCCATCACCAATATTTAACTTCAATTTATCTAGAACCTCTTGTTTAAGGGTATATTTTTCTTTACAAGAAGTGCATATTTTTCTTACCAACCTTTGAGCAACAATACAAAGCAATGACGAAGTAATTAAAAAAGGCTCTACTCCCATATTAATTAACCGTACTATGGCCCCGCTAGCTGTGGTAGTATGCAACGTAGAAAGAACTAAATGCCCGGTCAAAGCGCTTTTAATAGCTATATCGACAGTATCGAAATCGCGAATCTCTCCGATCATAATAATATTCGGGTCCTGCCTTAAAATCGAACGTAAGGCGCCTGAGAATGTAAGCCCTATATCAGCCCTTACAGTAACCTGATTTATCCCTTCCAGCTGATATTCTACGGGATCTTCCACAGTAACTATGTTTTTTTCCGGCCTATCCACCAATTTCAAAATAGAATACAGGGTTGTCGTTTTTCCAGAACCGGTTGGGCCGCAAACAAGTATCATCCCATGAGGAGAAAACGATATTTTTTTCAATCTTTCCAGTATCTCTTTACTAAAGCCTGCTTTATCAATATTGAGTATATTTACTGTTTTATCCAATATACGCACGGCTGCTTTCTCGCCAAGGCTGGTGGGTAAAATCGAAACGCGGAAATCCACGTCCCTGCCCCCAACATTCGCCTTAAACCTCCCATCCTGCGGAAGCCTGTGCTCGGTAATATTCAACTCAGACATTACCTTAATACGGGATAGAATTGACAAATGCATGCTTTTCGGGGGTGCCGCCTGTTCATGCAATATGCCGTCTAAACGGAACCGAACTCTTAACCTATCATCTAACGGTTCAATAAGTATGTCCGAAGCCTTCTTTTTAACCGCCTCTTCAAATATCATATTTGTTATTTTTATTACCGGCAATTCATGGCTTATACGGTCCAAATCTTTATCATTTAACGCCGCGTCTTTTTGCTCCTTAATTAACTCTATCGAAGATACTGCCATCTCTTTTACAAGATCATTAATCATATCCTTTGTAGAATCGGAATGCGCCAATTCTAAAGCCTGCAAAATATCTTGCGCGGACGCAATAATTGGATTGATTTTGTACCCTGTTAAAGTCTTCACATGGTCAATGGCAAAAATATTTAACGGATCTGCCATTACAAGAGTAATGGTTTCTCCCATTTTAGATATCGGAATTATCTGGTAATGTTTAGCTACTTCCAAAGGAAGAATCTTGGCAATTCCATAATCTATCTTAAACCTCTTTAAATCAATCAAAGGAAACCCTAATCCCTGGCTTAAGATCGAAATCAAATCCGTTTCCTTTATAAAACCCAATCCGACAATAATATCGCTTAATTTCCCGCCTTTTTGCTTCTGGGCTTCCAACGCTTCAGCCAATTGTTCCTGGCTTATAAGCTTATTATTGATTAATAATTCCGTTAATTTTTCTTTTAAAAGAATCATTCTTAATCCTTATAATATTTTTTAATCGCTTCTTTGATATCTGTCGCGGTGGTAACAAAAGTCTGCACGTTGCACCCCGAAAGCATTTCCACATCCTCAATCGCTTGCACATTAAGGGGATTAGACATCACTAAGCTTAAGTTATTGCCAACTTTATCAATCGGAACGAGTAAATATTGTTTGGCAACTCTCGCCGGGATAAGGCTGATAACCTCAGTATTAATCTCATAATTTCCCAATGGCAAATAAGGAAACCCATACTGTGCGGTTAAGGCCTGAGCTATGTTTTCCTCTCTTACAAACCCTAATTCTACCAAAATTTCGCCGATTAATCCGCCTTTTTGTTTCTGTAAAGTTAAAGCGGCATCTAACTGCGGTTGCGCAATGACACCGCATTCCACAAGAAATACCCCTAATTGTTTATTAACAATTTTCTTCATTATTAAATTCCCATATCACCTAAGACGATAAATTGGTGTAAAATCTATCAACATACGATTTTATTGTTAATCTTCATTTCCCTGTTGGCACTTAGCAAAGACTGCGCCTTATTGATTAACTCTTCTGACTCTATACCATCCAAAGGATTCTCACTGACACTGCCGCTTAGGGTAAGCCGCTTAGAAACATTTTGCTCTTCACTAAAAGTGAATTCTACCTTTTTCCTGATGTTATCCGCGACTTCCAACGCTTGCCGCTTATTCTTTTCCGGTAAAACTATAGAAAATTTATCATCTTCAAATCTGGCGACACATTCAATCTCGCTTACGGAATTTTTAAGCAACGCGGTTATTTTCTTTAATACTAACTCGCTTTGCAAAGCGCCAAATTTTACTTGAAACTCCTGGAAATTATCAATAGCCAAAAGGATAAAAGCACACGGCCTTTGATAAACGATTGCCCTCTTTATTTCTTCGCGAAGGCGGTTACGGATAAACACCGCGTTATATAAGCCTGTAAGAGCGTCTTTTATTTCCAATTTTTCCACGCGGTGCGCTAATGTATCATTCTCAAACGCGATAGCTACCAATTTGGTAAATATTTCCAGCAATTCCGCGTCTGTTTTTTTATAAGAAAACCCCCCTTGCGAATTCCCAATCCCGAAGATAGCCACCATTCGCCCTTTTAAAAATACAGGCAAAGCTAAAGTATTTATCACCCTGAATTTATCATAGAATTTCTTTTCTATATTCTCCGGCAAAACATTATCCTTATCCACTAATAAAATATTGTTTTGCAATATATAATCGTTAAAAATTTCTTCTTCCGGCTTTATAATAATTTCCGCCAACAAAGACACATCCTTGCCTTCAGCTATTTTCATAGTGAATGATTCTTGATTTTCAACCCTAAAAAACAAATAAGCTGTATCGGAAAAAGCCAAGAGCCTTGAATTCTGCACGGTCACTTTTAAAATATCATCCAGTTTTGAGCCTTGTGAAATCAAAGAACTTATCTGTAATAAACTAGAAAGTATCAATACATGCTCTTTTATTGTCATATTTATTTCTGTCGTTTTTTCGCTAAAAACCTTTAACTCTTCCATATTACTGCGTATGCGGCTTGTAAGATGGTTTAAAGCGCCTCCTAAATCTCCAACCTCATCCTTAAATCCAGTGTCTACTTTATGATCGACATCACCCGCAACTATCAGCTTAGCGGCTAAAGTAATAGAAAGAATATGATCGAAAACCTCTTTTATAAGTAAAAAACCTGCCGCTGCTATAAATATGCTTACCGCTAAAGATACCAAAATTTCCGTTTTAACTCCGGTACTAGGCAATATATAGTTAGAAACTAAATATAAACAAACTAATAATGGTAAAATTACCATCAAATAAACTGATATCCTTAATTTATAATTAAGGCCTTGAGAAGATAACGATAAATTTTTTTGTTTCGCCATGCTGACCTCCCTGTGTAAACAGGCAAATGCGTTCTGTTGCTTTTTCGCAACATATTGCACCATTGAGTAACTAAATATTGCCGAAATTAATCGCAGGCATTATACCTCTTATCTCTTTATATAGCAACAAGTTTATTAAATTTATACTGCTATTTGCCCCATCACCAGGCATTAATTATTAGTATTTGCTTATAACCTGCATAATATCGTTAAAATCAGCAATTAATATTTCTTTATTTACGCCTACATCCACGAAATCCCAAGGCAGTAATTCATCTTTTGACCTATCCCTTAAATAAAAATCCGCTGTTATACTAGACTCACTGAAAGCCGCTTGCCAAATATCAAATTTAAAATGTTCGTCCCACGCGTCAAATCTGGCTCCTGCCTTAAATGCTTTCTCAATAACCCCGCTTAGCCTCCTATCTCCCCGAGACAACACCCCTTCCAGAAAGCTCATATATCGGTTATGAAAACTCAACTTTATCTTTTTATGCCGCATTACCCGCTTTCTAAGATAATCCTGCTTTTGCTTTATACTATCCAAACCGTGCATTGCAAACCATTGAAAAGGGGTATGAGGCTTGGGGATTAAAGGATTAACGCTTACATTAACTTGCGCGGGATATTTTGCAACTTTACGCCTTAATTCCGATACCCTGCCGGCAAAATCCACAATGCCGCCTAAATCATCATCCGTCTCGGACGGCAACCCGATTATAAAATATAATTTAACATGCTGATATCCGGACGCAAATGACTGTTCCAAAACCTTAAAAAATTCTTCCAAATCAAAATTCTTCGCTAATAAATCGCGCAATTTTTCTGTCGCGGCTTCAGGAGCAAAAGTAAGCCCTGTTTTTTTCACTGTAGCAATTAATGAAGAAAGATTACCAGCGATATTCTTCGGTTTTATAGAGGGCAAAGAAATGCTAACACATTTATTTTTAAAATACTCCATCATGATTTTCAACAGCTCTTCGATTTGCGGATAATCGGTAACGGATAATCCACCGAAGGAAATTTCTTCGTATCCGCTGGATTTAAAGGCCGCAAGCGCTGTATCGTATATATTTGCAACGCTCTTTAACCTTAAAGGATAATACTGTTGCCTGGCTTGGCAAAAACGGCATTTATTCGGGCACCCCCTCATTATTTCTACCGAAATCCTATCATGCACTACTTGGATAAAAGGAACAAGCCAGGCGGAAGGGAAATAAGCTTTATCCAAGTTCTGAATAATACGTTTCTTAACTTTTGAATTAACGCCTGCCGAATTGGGCTTAAATTCTGTAATTTTGCCTTCTAAATCATATTTTGCCTCATATAAAGACGGCACATATACCCCTTCAATGCCGGAAAGCGTCAAAAGCAGCTCTTTTTTATTAAACCTGCCTGATTTATAATCTTCTTTTACCTTACGGTAAGCATCGATTAATTCAACGATTGCTTCTTCCGCTTCTCCAATTATAAAAAGATCGAAAAAATCGTGCATCGGTTCCGGATTTAAAGTGCAAGTCCCCCCCCCTATAATTAAAGGATGCCTATGATCGCGTAAAGACGACCTTAAAGGAATACCCCCCAGATCCAGGACATTCAACACATTTGTATAAAGCAATTCATACGCTAAAGAAACCCCTACGATATCAAAACATTTAAGGCTTTTACGCGACTCTAAAGAAAAAATATCAACTTTATTTTTACGTAAATTATTTTCTAAATCCAAACCGGGAGAAAATACCCTTTCACAACAAACATCTGCAATATTATTTAATATGCCATAAATGATCCGGATACCTAAATTGCTCATACCCACTTCGTATAAATCAGGAAAACATAAAGCAAATTTAATATTTGCCTTATCAAACTCTTTTCTTGACACATTCCATTCCCGGCCTATATACCGGCCCGGTTTCATAACCCCGGATAATAATTCGTCTAACATAAATACATCCTCAATTTATAAGCAATACAAAATACCTTGCTTAGCCGAACTATCCCTTACGTAAACGCTTGTAAATTTCTTGCGAAATTTACTGCACACGCTTCGGGATAAATTCGCCCCCGCTGATTCGTTTTGCATTCGCAAAAGCGAATCAAAACGGCGGGGGCTCATTTAAAACACGGCTCTTTTCCTGTCAATATTAACCAATATCCCTAAAGCAATAAAATTCACAAACATCGAAGACCCACCGTAACTCATTAACGGCAGAGGCACGCCTACAACAGGAGCAAGCCCCAGATTCATAGAAATATTCACCACTACTTGTATAGCAAACATCAAAGAAATCCCAAAAGCCAATAATCTGCCAAAGTAATCGTTGGTATTCATAGCGATATTGATACCCTGCCTGATCAACAAATAATACATAGACAACAAAACAATACACCCGATAAAACCCCATTCTTCAGCAAACGTTGAGAATATAAAATCAGTGTGAGATTCCGGCAAAAAATGTAACTGGCTCTGTGTTCCTAAAAGCCATCCTTTGCCCCAAAACATACCTGAGCCTATGGCAATCTTTGCCTGTATTATAGTATAGCCTGCCCCAAGAGGGTCTATATTTGGGTTCAAAAAAACAAGCAGCCTATCCTTTTGGTAATCTCTCAAGAAATGCCAAAAAACAGGCACAAATAAACCGACAATCAACATTAATGCCAATAAATACCTTAATTTAATGCCCGCAATAAACAACATAGCCACAAAGATAAACATTATTAACAGGCCGCTTCCCAAATCAGGCTGTTCTATAACAAAAAATACAGGCAACGCCACAAATATAAACGGCAAAATAAAAGCGCGCATTATACCATAACGGCCAACAGACAACCATGCTTCATTAATTGATTTTTTGCTAAAATACCTGGCAAGAAATATTACCACGCTTAATTTCACTAATTCAGACGGCTGAAAATTAAACCACCCAAACCTGATCCAACGCTGCGCGCCTAAACGCACAACTCCCAAGATAAACACTAAAATCAATAAGAACAAAATAACTCCGTATAACACATAAGTAATATCCCAAAGCCTGCGATAATTAAAACCGGAAACGCAAAAAAATAAAACAAGGCTAAGCAATACCCACAATATCTGGCGTTTATAAATCAATTGCCAGGATGCCCCCTCTTTCTGGTAATTACTGCTGTATATGGATAAAATTCCTATACCACAAATCAATAACGCAGTGAATAATATCGTAAAATATTTATTGTTCATGACCTTATATAAAATTATGGGATTAAATCAGATTCTCTATTATCATACCCTCTATTATCTGTTTTACTAACAAACTTGCCGAATGCCCGGAACCGTTATTCTCCTGTAAAACGCAAATAACAAATCTGGGATTATTATACGGAAAAAATCCGGCAAACCAGCCATGAGTCCTGTTCCGGGACACTTCTGCCGTACCGGTTTTTCCAGCAACGCTAATCGGCAATTCCGCTAACATGTTTGCGGTTCCTGAAGCGTCAGAAACAACCCCCCTCAAATCTTTCCTGACATAATCTATGATTGCTCCTTTTATCGGGATAATATTCTTTTTCTGTTGAGATAAAGAAATATCTTTACCGCCAACATTCTTAACAATATACGGAGATACCAACAGCCCGTGATTAGCAAATACCGCCATCAAACGCGCCATCTGTATTGGGGTAACCAACAAATCACCCTGGCCAATAACAAAATTAGCGGTATCGCCGTCAAACCAATTTTGCAGCTTATGCAACCGCTTCCATAAAGGGTCAGGCACAAAACCATTTTTTTCATACGGCAAATCTATCCCCGTAGGTTTAGATAAACAAAATTTTACCGCGTAATCATGTATTGCCTGTGGCCCCAACAACAACCCCGTTTTATAAAAAAAGATATCGCAGGAATGCGCGATCGCTTCAGCAAGATTCTCCTCTTTATGAGTTTCCCAGCAACCAAAATCCCTATTGCCGACGCGCGTGCTTCCCGAACATAAGTAAGTAGTGGATAAACTAATTTTATTCGTTTCAAGCCCGGCGCAAGCGGAAACCAATTTAAAAACCGAAGCCGCCGGATATTCCCCTGAAATCGCGCGATTAATCAAAGCGGATTCCGCAAGATTAGCCAACGTAAAAGCCGTTTTATTAATAAATATCGCCGGGTTAAAATCAGGGCTATTTGCCATAGCAATAATCTCTCCGGTATAAGGATTCATCACAATAACAGAATTTTTATTATCCCCTAAAGCATCCTCAACTATTTTTTGTATTTTTAAATCCAGAGTTAATTGAATGTCCTTGCCGTTTCCCGCGGGCTTAATACCTAATACACGCACAAATTTCCCCCTATGGTCAATTTCTATAGATAAGGCGCCATCCTGCTGGCGCAGATAATAATCAAATTTCTCTTCTATCCCGCCAAAACCCACAATATCTTTTGTCTCATACCCATAATCTTTTAATTTAGTCAAACGCCAATGATCGATTTGATTAAGATAGCCTATAACATGGCTTGCGAGTTTACCAAAAGGATAATATCTCACCGGCCTGGGCTGTATTATGATATTATTATAATCTGATTTTAACTCACCCAGGGCAATCGCTTTCTTTATATCGATATTCTCCGCTACCACGACAGGGACAAATGAAGCGATATAACCTTTTTTAACCCTATCCTTTAAGGCCTTAAGATTGACGCCCAGCACTTCGGCAATAATAGACAAAGTCTTATCTATCTGTTTTTTTTCTTGAGGCAATATCAGTACATCGTAAGAGAGATGGTTATCCGCTATAATATCGCCTTTACGATCAAAGATCCTGCCTCGGGCGCCCGGCTGCGGCAATAAACGCACGCAATTCTTCTCTGCCAAATATTTAAATTTTTTGCCCTGTATGATCTCCAGGTTAAAAATACCGGAAAGAATAAATAAAAAAAACAGCAGTATAATAAAATTAAAAACTTTTAGCCTCATCTGAAAAATTATAAATAGTTATTTTTTAAAACCCCGTTAGAAAACTGCGTTCTTTAAAGGGATAAGAAGGAAAAATTTTAAAATAATTCAGGATTTTAATCAACAGAAATAAAACTAAAGAGGTATAAACAGATTCAATCAAAGTGATCCTAAAAAACACGCCCAAGGGAATATCTCTGCCTGAAGATAAATACACAAAACGTATAATTATATCGTTAAAAAAAACCACCGCGAAACCGAATACACTCAAGACTAAACTATCGTCAATTGAAATCCTCTTGGACAGGGTAACTATTAAATAGTTCCATCCGTAAAATAAAAATAAGCTCAATCCAAAAATTTCTAAGCTAAAAATATCTTTAATTAATCCCGCCGACAAACTAAAAACAAAAGCCCATTTTCTATTAAAAAAAACGCTGGCTAAAATTACGCAACACAAAAGAATATCCGGTTTTACCCCAAACAGCCCAAGATAATTCAGAATTGAAGCTTGAGCTAGACCCGCGACAAAAATAAAAAACAAAAAAATAAAATTTTTCATATATCCTTCTACGGGACAATTATCAATACTTCTTCCAAACTGGGAAGATTAACGGCGGTTTTTATAATTGCGTAACGACTCAAGCCGGAAAACTCATGCCCCAAATCTATCACCACCCCAATAAATAGCCCTTTAGGATAACTTTCTGTCAACCCGGAAGTCACGATCATGTCGGAAACCTTAATGTCGGAATCAAGCGGCAAATATTTCATAATCAGCCTATTTCCCAAAGTCCCCGTAACAAGGCCTTCCTGGCGGCTTCGTTGCGCTATCGCGGAAACACCAAAATTAGGGTCATTAATAAGTATTATCTTGCTTGTATACTTCGCGGTTTCACTAATGCGCCCGACTAACCCTAAATAATTAATAACAACAAAACCGCGTTTTAAGCCATTGGACTCTCCCTTATCAATTATAATAACAGAAGACCAATTATCCGCTGAGTGCCCGATAACCTTAGCTGCGATTGTTTTATAAGACGATTTTTGTTTAAACGAAAGGAGCTCATTAAGGCGCGTATTTTCTAAAGAAACCTCATCGAATTTATTAAGCTTTTGCCTTAACAAATCCATATCCTTGTTTAATCTTTCGTTCTCTACTAAATTATGATGGTAAAAAAGAATTCCGCCAATTTCACGCTTTATCAACATCAAAAATTTAAAAGGGTATTTTGCTATGTTAATAACCGGCGGCCTTAAGGCAGGAATTAAACTGGCAAGAAATAGCAACAAAAGAACTTGGCCAATTAAGCTGAATAAATCTTTCTTGCGGAATTTAAACACATTCTAAGTATGAATATCTGACTTTATAGTCACAGTGACTTTTTTTAAATAATGTATCTCGTTCAAAACTTTACCCGTTCCATTTGCCACAGCGGTTAAAGGATCATCCGCGACATGAACAGGCAAAGCTGTTTCTTCAGAAATCAATTTATCCAGCCCCCTTAACAATGAGCCACCCCCAGCCATAACAATGCCGTGCTCAATCAAATCCGCGGCTAATTCCGGAGGAGTACGTTCTAACGTTATCTTTGTCGCTTCTAATATCGCGCGCAAAGGTTCCTGCAAAGCTTCTCTTATTTCTTCAGAAGTTATGGTAACAGATTTCGGCAAACCCGCGATTAAATCCCTCCCTCTGACCTCGGTAGACAATTCTTCCTCTAACGGATAAGCTGAACCGATCTTTATTTTTATTTCTTCGGCCGTACGCTCGCCAATCATCAAATTATATGTTTTCTTCAAATATTCAATAATCGCTTCATTCATTTCATCGCCGCCAATACGTATAGATTTAGAAAAAACTATCCCAGCCAAAGAAATAACCGCGACCTCAGTGGTGCCTCCTCCTATATCTATTATCATATTCCCCACCGGTTCCTGAATAGGAAGCCCCACGCCGATTGCCGCCGCAACAGGTTCTTCTATCAAATAAACTTCCCTGGCGCCTGCCCGTTCTGCGGATTCTTTAACCGCGCGTTTCTCTACCTCGGTAATCCCTGAAGGGATAGCAATAACTATCCTCGGCCGAACTTGAAACCGCCGATGCCGGACTTTTTTTATGAAATGCCTTAACATTGCTTCTGTTATTTCAAAATCAGTAATTACTCCATCTCTCATCGGCCTGATCGCAACAATATTACCGGGAGTCCTTCCAAGCATACGTTTAGCTTCTTCTCCAACCGCCAGAACATGAGATGTCCCCCTCTCAACCGCAACTACGGAAGGTTCACAAAGCACAACGCCCTCGCCCTTTACATAAACAAGTGTCGTCGCTGTCCCCAAATCAATGCCTATATCATTGGAAACCAAACCTAGCAAATAATTAGCTATATTCTTGGCCGCCCCATTAAATATATTCACAATATTCTCCTTGAATACGGATTTTATTAAGCATTGCTGTTAATCCATTTTAAGAATTCTAACAAAGATTAAACCATAAGTCAAATAAAAACTTATAGTAATTAAAAAAACAAAAACAGCGATAAGGCCGGAAAAATTAAAACCCCTGTTCGAATACTATTTCGTACCCGCTTATTTTAGGTATTCGCGACCGGTGCAACTCTAATATCGCTTCAAAATATTTTGTTTGTCCCGCCCGAAGTTCAAAAATCTTTATATTTCCCTTATAAATTGTAGATTCTCTGCTGTAAACAAAGATCTTAAATAACGCCGTTGAGTAACTGCGGGTGGTTTCATTGGATATCTGCCCCTTAACCTGGGTATAATTCTCATCCGAAAGCACTTCAAATTGAACATTGTACGCCAAAAAACTCATATCTTTATCTTAGTACCTGACGATTTTTTCCAAGATGCTTAAAAAATTTGGAAATGACTTATTTATACAATTAATGCCCTCTATTTGAGTATTGCCTTGAGAGCTCAAACCGGCAATAATCATACTCATAGCTGTTCGGTGATCGCCAAAGCTTTTTACTTTAGCGCCATGAAGCACACCTGTGCCTTCTATCACAATATTCTCGGATCCTGAAGATTTAACAACCTTAATATTAGCGCCCATTTTTGTTAAATTCTCAGTCATTGACCGTATCCTATCAGTTTCCTTTACGCGCAATTCGCCGGCCCCTTGCAATATAGTCCTGCCCTTAGAAAAACAAGCAGCCACCATTAAAATTGGCAATTCATCTATAACCGAAGGGACTTCTTTTGCCTTAAGGACAGCCCCTTTTAACTTGCTATATCGAACTATAATATCACCAACGGGCTCACTACCAGAAACCTGGATCTTACGGCTTGAAACCTTAATATTCGCGTTCATCCTTATTAGTATCTTCAAAATACCTGCGCGTAAAGGATTCAATCCTACATTTTTTATTACAATATGAGAATCAAGCAATATCGCGGCTAACACGATAAAAAAACTCGCTGACGATATGTCCCCGGGAATAACTACCAGTTCAGGCGAAATCAACTCATTTTGCCCTTTTATAATTATCTCCCCGCGCTTGCTTTTTATATTAACCTTAAACAACCTTAACATCCGTTCGGTATGATCTCTGGTTTTTAAAGGTTCCCTTACACGCGTTACTCCTTTCGCATAAAGCCCGGCCAACAATATCGCAGATTTCACCTGTGCTGAAGAAACAGGCATCTTATAACTAATAGCATTTAGGTTCCCCCCACTAATTATAATCGGAGGGTATTCTTCAGGCGTTTTACCATAATTTGTACGCCGCGCTGTTATTTTTGCTCCCATCAACCTTAAAGGCGATGTTACGCGTAACATCGGCCTTTTGGAAAGAGCGGGTCCGGCTACAAGCTTGGCTCTAAAAGACTGCCCTGCCAATACTCCTAAAATTACCCTCAAAGTTGTGCCGGATTCACCGATAAAAATAGGGCTATTGGTTTTTTTTAAGCCATATAGCCCTACGCCAAAAACAGTAATTACCCTTGAATCCTTACCTGCCCTGCCGCTACTACTTATTATTTTTACGCCTAATCTCCTAAAGGCATTTATTGTAGAAACACAATCTTCATTAGCAGGAAAATTTTCAATTACAGTTTTACCCGCACTAATCGCGCTAAGTATTACCGCGCGGTGCGCTATCGACTTATCGCCTAAAAGGCAAACTTGCCCTTTAGCACAAATAGCCGACCGGACTAAAAAAGGTGTCATTATCTTTTCCGGACAACCTTGTTCCCCTCGTTTATTTTATCTTTAAGATCACTTGCGCCAAAACCTGCTGCCGCCATAGAGTCGTGAACTTTCTCTACTTTTACAACTCCTATAAGTTTATCATTACTATAAACAGAAAATTCATTGCCTATTCCTACACCATCCTTACTGCCTACATTTATAACTACAAAATTATAGTCTCTGTTTACTACTAATACCTTCCCCTCCAAACCGGAAGAGGAAATATCTTTTTTTGCTTTTTCGGCAGGCTGCTTAGAAGCCCCCGCAGGAAGAGGTTTAGTTCCGCTGCCGGAGCCGGAAGAGACTTTATCATTGGCAACCGCAGCCGGCACCTCTGCTGTTTCAGGCAATGGAGTGCCAAACAACGAAGGAGTTTCCGGAGTAACTACAATTTTACCCAGTTCGACATATTCAGAACTCTTTTCTAAATCCTTGATCTTCTCTTCCAATCCCGCCTTTAAAAATTTTATTTTATTTAATTCCTCCTGCATTCTCTTGGCTTCAACTTCTGCCGCCGCAACCTGCTCTTGTAAAACGGCACGCAGATTCGTCTGTTGCTCTAAAGTTTCCTGCATTTGCTTTACCCGGGCAAAAGCGTCTTCTTTCTCTGCTTTTTGCTGCAACAATTCCTTATTTAAAGTTTCAATTTGAGTATTATTATCGGTAATCTTATTTTCTAATTCAGCGACCTTCTTTTTAGTTTCTTCAATCTTTAATTCCGCGGATTTTTTTGCCGCCGTTACGACATTTAATTCTTCTTGAAGGGTGGCGCGTGCCGTCTGTTCTTTTTGCAATGAAAAAAACAATACTCCTGCCAACCCCAAAGAAATCACCATTAAGACAATTAAAACGACCAAAAGAATCTTGGCTTTATCCGCCATTTCCTCCCCCTTTCAAACACGATCTGTTAAATATTTACAATAAATCTATAACTTATTTAACTCTAAATCGTTAGTATAACAAACTCCGAAAAAAAATCAAGTCTTATTTTGAGTCTAGCGAATTATTTTTTTCTAAAAATTCGATAAATTCACGAGGGATTTCAGAAGAGAATTCCATGAACTTGCCTGTGCGCGGATGAATAAACCCTATCAATTTAGCGTGCAAAGCAAGGCGGCTAAACGTATTTTTTTTGCCATACTTAGCATCGCCTAAAATAGGATGCCCTAAAAAAGCAAGGTGCACCCTCAACTGATGTGTCCTGCCGGTAAAAGGTTCTAATTCAAGCAAGCTGAAATCTTTAGCCCTCTTTAAAGTCCGGTAAAATGTTTTTGCGTATTTTGTATTCTTGCCAAAACCAACAGCCATATTTTTCCGATCACGCGGATGCCTGCCGATAGGCATCTCAATTACGCCTTCGTCAAATTCCACCTTCCCGTTTACTAAAGCAACGTATTTACGCTTAATGCTATGCTTGGCAAACTGCTCGGACAGATGCAAATGCGCGGCATTATTTTTCGCGACTACGATCAGGCCGGAAGTATCTTTATCCAGCCTGTGCACAACGCCCGGCCTTTCCTTGTTCACATCAGACAATTTATCAATATGGTATGCCAGAGCGTTTACCAAGGTATGTTCATAATTTCCCGGAGCCGGATGCACAACTAACCCTATCTGCTTATCTATAATAGCGATATCTGCGTCTTCATAAATGATTTCAAGCGGGATATTCTCTGATTTTATAGTTGTCGGTTCTTTTTCCTTAACCTGTATTTTAACCGCATCATTTGCCTTTACTTTATGATTAGGCTTATTCACGCATAAGTTGTTCACAATTACTTCATTGCCCAAAATCAAACGCTGAATAAATGTGCGAGAAAAGCCTAAATTATTTTCTTTGGAAAAATTAGAAATAAAAACATCCAAGCGGGTATTTGCACTTTCAGCAGAGACTGTTAAGTTATATTCTTGCGGCATTTGAACGTATGATTAATATAAGTTTTATGGAAGAAAGACAGAACACCAAAATACTCAAAATTTGGAAAAGAGTTAATCCGGAAAAAACGACAGGATTATCCGCCCGCAAAAATTCAATAAAAAATCTTTTTACAGAATACAAAAACAAATAAGAAAAAAATATCATGCCGGCAGGCCGGGGCCTGATTTGCAATAATCGTAAAATGATAAATATGACCAGCAATATAGCCGCTGAAAAAATCTGTGTAGGCAAAAGAAACGATTTATACGCCTCAGAATAAATGCCAAAAGAAGATATCTTGCCAAAACAACAGCCGTTCAAAAAACAACCGATCCTGCCCAATACTTGCCCTAACGCAATAAAAGGCGCCACTAAGTCAAGAGCCCTGTAAACACCTAATTTTTTCTTCCGTAAATACACAATCCCGGAAACAGACCCCATTATTAAACCACCAAACCACGATAAACCTCCATATTGCAGCATAATTATTTCAATAGGATTCTTAAAATAATACCCCGCATTTTCAATCACAAAAAAAATTCGCGCGCCTATTATTCCCGAAACAAAAACCATAAAGAGAAAATTGAATATTATCTCGGATTCAATCTGACGTTTTTTTGCTTCTTGGCCGGCAAGCCATGAGCTCAAAGAAAACGCGGCAACCAGCATAAACCCGTAAGAATATACGCTAAAAGGACCTATGGTACAAATTACAGGATGCATTTCCTCGCTCCGCTTCGTAGTGTAAAGTGTGTAAGTGTAAAGTTTTTAAGTTTTTGTCTTATAAACTTACACACTTACAAACTTACACACAACTCATATTTTTAGGTTTTTTTAAAATCGACCACGCTAATAAAACCGCTCCGACAGTAATCGCGCTATCAGCTATGTTAAACACCGGCCATACACGAAAATCCAGAAAATCAATAACATAACCGAAGAAAACACGGTCTATAAGATTGCCTAGCGCCCCGGATAAAATAAGCCCCAAGGATATAGTATGACAGGAAATTTTTTTATGCCTTTGATGATTTAACAGGCTTGAAGAAATCAAAATGATCGCGGCAATCGAAATTATTATAAAAAAATAAACTTGATTTTTTAGAATGCCAAAAGCCGCCCCGCGGTTGTGTATAAGGGTAAAATGAAAAAAACCTTTAACAATGGGAATGGATTGATATAAAAACAAATTTTTCGCGATAATAAATTTGCTTATTTGATCGAGGGAAAGGACAAGAAAAACAACAATAAAAACCATTCTAACTAAAAATTATTTCTTTTCCATTTTTGACTGGCACTTAACGCAAAAACGGGCATAAGGAATTGCCTTTAACCGTGTTTTAGCGATCGCGGTATCGCATTCTTCGCAGATGCCAAAAGTCCCTTCTTCAATTCTTTTTAATGCGTCTTCTAAACCATAGAGAAGTTCCCTTTCATTAGAAGCTAAACCTAAAGAGAATTCCCTGTCGTAATTATCGGTAGCCATATCCGCCATATGGTAAGCGTAACCGGAAATATCCCCAGACGCGTCTTTTAAGGATTTCTTTAATGTATCATCCGAAATATGATTAATATTTCCGAGGGTTTCTTCCTTGCGCTTTAATATCAATTTTTTGAACTCCCCTAGTTCTTTTTTATTGAATTTCTTTTTCAATTTTCCTCCTCCTATTAGCCACAGCCGCGTCTATTAAATTATTGCCGTTAAACACCTGCTGCAAATCAGCGGATGCGTAAAATCCTTGCCCACGGAAAACGAATAATTCCAGCAACGTTCGCATTTTATGCCATCGGCCTTAACAACTTCTATCGCCGTATCAGGATAAGCCTGGCTTCTTAGCAACTCAGAAGCAATTTTATCGCAAGATATAATTTCAACCTGCGAAGCCTTGAATATCTCACAAAGGTCCTCACTTAAGCCTGATAAGTATTTATACCGATTCTGATCATTTGTCAATAATTTTATTTTCGCGTCAAATGAACTGCCTATAACCCCTTTAGAACGTTTTTCTTCCAAAGCCTTGGCAACATCCGGGATTAATTTGATAACATTCGCGTCAAAATGCGTTATATCATTTGTACTATCTTTCCATAACCCGCTATTATCCTCCGGCCAATCTAAAAGATGCACGCTAAAAATATGTTTATCTTTTTCCGCCTTAGGCATATTCTGCCAGATTTCATCCGCGGTAAATACAAGCATGGGCGCCATTAACCTTATCAACACACTTAAAACTTCATACATCGCTGTCTGCGCCGCGCGCCTCTCTTTGGAATTTACGGCAAATGTATAAAGCCTGCCCTTAGCCATGTCTAAATAATACATGGAAAGCTCTTCATTGCAGAAATCGTATATCGCCTTATAAGCTTTATGGAACTCAAAACTCTCAAAAGCATTTTCTACGGATGTTTTAGCTAACCGGTCCGATAAGAATAATATCCATTTATCTATCAGCTTTAATTCTTCACAACGTACTTTATCGGTATCAGGATTAAAATCATATAAATTACTTAAGATAAATCTCGCTGTATTCCTTATCTTACGGTAACTTTCCGACAATCTGTTCAATATTACGGGAGAAATCCGGATATCGTCGTTGTAATCACTTGACGCGACCCAAAGCCGTAAAATATCAACGCCGGAATTTTTTATAATATCAAAAGGCGATATCACATTGCCTAATGACTTAGACATTTTCCTGCCTTCGCCATCAACCACAAAACCATGCGTAAGCACGCTTTTAAAAGGAGGCATTCCTTCAATGCACATAGAAGTTATCAATGAAGATTGGAACCACCCTCTATGTTGGTCAGAGCCTTCAAGGTATAAGTCACCCGGAAACTTCAGTTCCTGCCTTTTCTTTAATACAGACTGGTGGCTTACTCCCGAATCAAACCAAACATCTAAAATATCTGCTCCTTTGGAAAAATTATCGTTTCCACAATTAAAACATTTTAAATTTTTAGGAAGAAAATCTTTTACCTCCCGTTTAAACCAGCTATCCGTTCCTTCTTTAGAGGTAACCGCGGCAAAATTTTCTATGGCCTCGGGGGAAAGGGTTTCTTCCCCGCATTTTTCGCAGACAAGAGACGGCACAGGAACTCCCCAATATCTTTGGCGTGAAAGGCACCAATCCGGCCTTAACGCTACCATTGAAAAAATTCTTTCTCTGCCGGATTCAGGTACCCATTTAATATCTTTATTTATGGAAGCAAGTAATTTTTTCCTTAAATCCAAATGGTCAATTTTTAAGAACCATTGCTTTGTAGCCCGGAAAATAACCGGTTTCTTACAACGCCAACAATGAGGATAAGAATGTTGAATCTGTCCCTGCCACAAAAGCATTCCCGCGTTTTGCAGTTTTTCTAAAATAATTTTATTGGCATCATAAACATTCAGGCCTTTTAAATCATCGGACACACTATTATCAAACTTACCTTTGCTGTCTACCGGCATTACGATATCCAGTTTATACTTCAACCCTGTCAAATAATCTTCCATCCCATGCCCGGGAGCTGTATGCACAAGCCCGCTGCCTTCTTCCTTAGACACATAATCCGCCAGCACGACACTGCCTTTTCTCAGGCCAAAAGGATGCGTATAAACCGTCCCTTCCAATTCTTTACCCGTAAATTCCCGTATTAAATCATAGTGTTTTATTCCTGCGACAGACACCACATTAGCCAACAAATCCTTCGCTAAAACAAGATTGCCATTTTCAGTCTTTATGCACGAATATATAAGATCGGGATGGGCGCTAACCGCCACATTAGCAAGCAATGTCCAGGGAGTAGTAGTCCAGATCAAAAGGAATGTTTCTTCAGTAAAATTTTTATTCGCGTCTAATCTAAATTTGACAAAAATAGAAGGCGAAGAATGATTCGCGTATTCTACTTCCGCTTCAGCAAGCGCGGTTTCACATCTAAAACACCAATTCACGGGTTTTAATCCCCTATACACATATCCTTTTTTAACCAGGCTCGCTAAGGAATTTAATATGCCCTCTTCATAACCAGCCTCCAACGTAAGATACGGATTCTGCCAATCGCCAAACACACCTAAACGCCTGAACTGTTCTTTTTGTTTATCCACAAAAGACTTGGCATAATCATAGGCTTTTTTCCTGAATTCAACCTGATTAATCTGATACTTAGTTATCCCTAACTCCTTGAATAATTGATGCTCCACAGGCAAACCATGGCAATCCCAACCAGGCACATACGCAGAATGATACCCCTGCATAGTTTTATATTTTATAATTATATCTTTCAATATTTTATTCAAAGCGTGGCCGATATGGATATCACCGTTGGCATAAGGAGGCCCGTCATGAAGGACAAATTTCTCTTTATCTTTCGACTTATCCAAAATAAGGCGATAAAGGCCTTCATTGTTCCAACGCTCCAAAAGAAGCGGTTCCCGTTTAGGCAAATCCGCCTTCATGGGGAATTCGGTTTTGGGAAGATTGAGAGTATTCTTATATTCCATCTATCTGGTATAGTAATTTCACTACAGGCTTCCGCCTGTAGAATTCACCACACGGAAGTGTGGGGTGTTAGCTATTTTATGTATTTCCCAATAATAATATCCAAATCTTTTTTGACCTTAGCCGAAATAAGTTTTCTGTCCGTTACAATAGCATCTTTAAGGGCACTTGTACAGCCGCATTTTCTTCCATCGCGCATATTCTTAACGATTTCTTTAATTATTCTCTTGGAATTATCTACATTTTTTGTTAAATTGCCTATAACCATATCTATTGTCACCGGCTCTTCGCTCTTATACCAACAGTCGTAATCCGTGATCGCGGCCAAAGTAACATAACAAATCTCCGCCTCTCTGGCAAGTTTTGCTTCCGCCATATTCGTCATACCGATAATATCCATGCCCCATTTACGGTATAATTCAGACTCCGCGCGGGTAGAAAAAGCCGGCCCCTCCATATTGATATAAGTTGCCCCCAAATGAACGGTAACCCCGGCATCCTTTACTGCCTTATAAACTACCTGCGCAGAATCACTACAGACCGGATCTGAAAAACCTATGTGCGCCACGATCCCATTAGCAAAGAAAGTCATCTGCCTTGCTTGATTAGTCCGGTCTACAAATTGATCCGGGATAACAAAATCAAGGGGTTTAAAATCTTTGCGTAAACTTCCGCAGGCAGTAACAGAAATAAGCCTTTCTACCCCAAGTTTTTTCATTCCGTAAATATTAGCCCTATAATTTATATCACTCGGAGGTATTGCATGGCCTACCCCATGCCTAGGCAAAAATACAACTTCCACGCCTTCTAATTTACCGGTAATAAATTTATCGGATGGCTTGCCAAAAGGGGTTTTCATCGATACTTTTTTTATATTTTTAAGCCCTTCTATTTTATATAAGCCACTGCCGCCGATAATGCCGATTTTTCCCATATTAAATATCTCCTTGTATAAAACTACCGCTTAATTATTAAATCTAAAGCACAAAATTCGAAATAAAAATCATAAAATTAAAAACATAAAACACAAAACATGAAATTTAAAACAATCACAAATGTTAAAGCACAGAATTTAAAATTTGTTATTTGTTTTTTTGAATTTATTTTATGCATTTGAATTTTAATATTTGAATTTGTGAATGCTATCCTCTGGATAATTCTTCCGCGCGTTTTTTCGCGGCTTTTACCGCATCTTCCAACGAACCGCCTTTATGCAAAACTTCTAATCCCGCCTCGGTAGTCCCTCCTTTGGAAGTAACCTGTCTTTTTAACTCAGAAACGGAAAGTTTTGTTTCCATAAGTAAACTGCTGCAACCATTGCCCGTATTAACCGACAGAAATTCCGCCTCGCTAAGGCTGAAACCTACGCTTTGAGCCGCGGATTTAAGAAGCGGGACAAAATTTTCCCGGACATATCTCTTGAACTCATCTATATTATCCGCGTCTATCCCCATACTCTCGCACATATCAAAACAAAATCCGGGGCCGCTGCCGGAAACTGCTGTCGCGGCATTCATCATTTTCTCTTCTATTCTTATAGTCTCACCCAAATAGTCAAACAAATTTTCCGCGAAATCAAAATCATCCTCCGAAACAAATTCACCTTTGGATAAACAAGTGACTCCATTGCCTGTCTTTACGGCTATATTAGGCATCGCCCTTACAACCTTAGCGACATCTATAATACTTTCAATATATCTTATAGTTATTCCTGCCGCTATGGAAATAATTAATTTACTTTTTATGTCCCTCTTCATTTCGTTTAAAACAGCTTCAAAGTCCTGCGGCTTTACGGCTAAAATCACAACATCAACTTTATTTAACAAATCCGCAATATCAAGGGCGGTATCTTCATCGGACAAACCGGTAAGTTTGGCCTTATCTTTATCAAAAACATAAATCTTATAAGCGCTTTCGAGATGCCTGGCAATCGCCTGGCCCATATTGCCGTATCCAATAACCCCAATAGCTATATTCATTTATCTATCCTCAAAAATTGCCCTTCCCAATCTTACCATATTCGCCCCTTCTTCAATCGCAATTTCAAAATCATCTGTCATCCCCATCGATAAAACTGACAGCCGAACGCTATCAGCCATCTGCTTATTGATTTGCTCTTTTAATTCCCTTAATTTACAAAAATATGGCCGCGCCTTCTCAGGGGTATCCATAATTGGAGCAATAGTCATTAAACCTTGCATATTAATATTCTTCAATTGCGCTATCGCTTTAATATTATCGCTAAGCTCATCCGGCTTTAATCCAAATTTAGACGCCTCGCCAGAAACATTAACTTCAATCAAAATATCCTGAACTTTATTAATTCTTGCTGCCTGTTTATTTATCTCCGAAGCAAGGGACAAACTATCTACAGACTGAATTAAATCAAAAATCTTCACGGCGTCTTTTGCTTTATTTGCCTGCAGGTGGCCGATCATATGCCATTTTATCGGTTGTCGGGCAGAATCGGAAACCGATAACCGGTAACCTGACAAGTTATTATATTTAATAACGGCTTCCTGAACTTTATTCTCGCCGATGCCGGTTAAACCCGCCGCACAAACCTCTCTTATCTGTTCTATTCCCCTGCCCTTGGTTACCGCGATAATACAGATATCTGAAGGATCTTTGCCAATTTTAGAACAGGCTAACGCGATATTTGCCCTTATTTTCATGATATTATCTTTAATCATGGCTTTCCAAAACCAGTAATATTATACACAACAACTTTATAGGGTCAATATATCTTATATGATATTTTATACTTGGTTTAGAAATACTCCTGATATACTTCTTTTATTTTATTCAGGATTTTAACGAAGATATTCCGTGTAGGCTGGGCTGAGGATAAAGGTGAAGGCTGTTCCCCTTGCAAGGCTTGACAGATCATTCCTAAAGACGTAATATGCGCTAAATACCTTTGGCCTTTTATATCGTTTTCTTTGTTCAACAACGAACTCATCTCCGGGTTATCTATGCGCCCTAATTGCACAGAGATCCCCAAAGTATTTTCCAATGTTTCTAAAAATCCTTCCTGCAATACGGTCCTGCCGGCAGCAATAAAATTATTCACATGGTTACAAGGCACAATTTTCTCAACATTGTCTTTAATAATTTGGCAAACCGATTTTGCCTTAGAAGTCAATACCTCAGAAATAAACCTCTGTTTGATCGGCTTATAAATATTATTTCTCTTTATCAGGATTTCCGTATCTTCCTTGATCAGATTATAATCCGCGATGCATGAATTAGATTTTTTTACGTCTTCGGCAAGTTCAAAAGGAATTTTTAAAGATTCTGAAACTTCCAGGCTTAAATCATTGCCGCCCAGCGGCAAAATAGAAATTTCCTTCAATAAGCCATCCTGGAATATCAATAACTCTGTTATATCGCTGCCTATATCACAAAGGATATTAACCCCTTCATCAAGCATTTTTTTACTAAACACCGCGCTGCTTGTCGCTATCCCGGAAAAAAATATCTTTTTCACCTCGTACCCGGATTGATTTATAGTCCGTATTAAACTGCTGACCGAAGAAGTTTTCACGCATATCAAATAAAGGTCTACTTCCAATCTATGGCTATAAAGCCCAAGCGGCTGCAATATATCCGCCTTGGAATCTATAGAATAGCTATACGGCATTTGATGAATTATCTCCTCTTCCAGGCAGGAGCCTAGAATACGCGCTTGTTCAGTAACCTTATGGATATCAGACAATGTTATAACTTTATTGCCCCTTTCAGCAAGAGGCAAAACAGCCCGGCTATGCTTGGTAATTATATCCTGGCCTGAGATATTTACATATACGGCTTTAATATTTATGCCTGACTTAAGCTTTAAACTTTTCAAAAGAGAATCTATCCGTTCGATTAATTCCACAGAATCAATAATTATTCCTTTTTTAACCCCCTTTGAAGACAAAGTTTCAGAGAATATACTGATTATCCGTTTTTCTTTTATTTGTGCTAAACTCGCGGAAATCTTATCAGAACCAATATCAACGGCGCAAATATAATTTTTAAACATTGAAAAAAATGATTACCTCCTTAATATAACTTACGCTTGCTGTTAACAGTTTACAGTTAACAGCATTAAGCTGCACACTGGGACTATGATTCTTTAAATTTTATCACGGGGTCATTAAAACGCAAATCTATATATTTTATATTATCTAAATTATTCCTGCCTTGAACAAATAAATTACCAAGAATATCTATCTTCTCATTAATATACCCCTGCCCGAATTTTACTTCCAAAACTTCTAAAGGTTCTGTTACTTTACCCCCCGCGTCATTTACAGTTGCCGATGGCAAAACTAAAAAAACGGATATGCTCCCCATATCCGCGGCATCTACCTTTTTAATAATTAAATTACTGAAAGCCGTATTCTTTCTTATATTTTTTATTATTTTTAAAGCGGCGGTTAATTCCTTAACCTCACATCTTTGCCCTTTCTTCGGGCCAAAAATTTTCGCGTCAAGCCCCAAGATCACCGGCAAATCAAATTGTTCTAAACCCAAAGGCGCCTCAAACAATATACCGTCTTCATCCACATGAAAATATTTATATAATCTCACATAAGCAATGGGCTTACGTATTACAAAATCCGCAAAAATCCGATTAGGCAAAACTTTAATTAATTTTACGGTTTTACAAACAGGATAAATTCGCAAGGCCAAATCTTCTTCTTTCTCTAAATCTATGGTGAAAATATCCCTGCCTTTTAAATAATCAAAACCTATTTTTGCCCCATTATTGCTATTAATGATAATTTCTTTTATTTTAAAAAAATCACTTTTCTTAGAAGCCCATCCTACGGAATAAAAAATCGCGAACAAAATAACGGTAAATGTTAACAATCCGATTATAGGAATAAAAGTCGCTTTAGGCGTGTGCTTTTTCATATGCAAGTTGGATTAATTTACCGCACAGCTGGGCAAAACCTATACCCGCAGCCTTAGCCGCCTTAGGCAAAAGGCTTGTTTGAGTAAATCCGGGAATGGTATTTACTTCCAAAATAACCGGCATGTCGGCATTATGCAAAATAATATCTACCCGGGAACAACCATAACAACCCAACGCTTTATGCGCCTTAAGCGCCATTTCCCCTAAATCATGAACAATTTTATCCTCTAATTTAGCCGGCACGATGTACTCGGTCATCCCCGCTTGATATTTAGCCTCATAATCAAAAAATCTTTTTTTCGGAATAATTTCTACCACAGGCAGGACATGATCATCTAAAATCCCAACCGTAACTTCCCTGCCGCTTATATATTCTTCGATAAGAACACGCTCATCAAAACTAAAAGCCAGATTAACAGCGTTATCAAGGTCACTTTCCTTATCGACTATCGAAAGCCCGACGCTTGAGCCATGCGCGACCGGCTTAACTACAAAAGGCGCTTTAAATTCCTTAACATCAAAAGTATTTCCACGTTTATAAACAGCCTTTTCAAGTACCTCGCATTTTGGAACACGCAAACCATGGCTCTGGAAAATTTCACGTGATGCGACCTTATCCATCGCGATCCTGCTGGCCAACGCGCCGGAACCGGTATAAGCGATCTTTAAACTTTCCAAAATTTCTTGTATCTGGCCGTCTTCGCCAAAACGGCCATGAAGCGCTAAAAACGCGCAATCTATCTTTTGCGCTTCTATCAATTCCTTATTTTCGTCTATATTATCTGTTGTTATATCTACAGCTATTACATTAAGATTTAGCTGTTTGAGGCTTTCATATACCGCCTTGCCGGATTTTAACGAAACGCCTCTTTCAGTGGAAGCGCCGCCCATTAATACACCGACCTTACCGAAACCGCCTTTATTGCCGAATTTGTTTACTTGCAGGAAATCAAGATTTTTCAAGCCATCCCCTCTGTCTTTTGTCGCTATGCCCATATTTTTATCTCTGTTTTTAAAGTAATCTTAAACTTACTTTTTACTTTTTCCCTTACAATCTCCATAAGCGCCAAAACATCAGCGGCGCTGGCGTTGCCTTTGTTAACAATAAAATTAGCGTGTTTCTCTGAAACGCAAGCGCCCCCGATCCTCTTGCCCTTTAACCCGCATAAATCAATCAGCCTGCCTGCCGGCCCCATAGAATGATGGTTCTTAAATACACACCCGGCGGAAGGCAATGAAAGTTCCTGCTTATCTTTTCGATCATCAAAATAATTCTTTATTGCCGATTTGATCTGTGCTTGCCTATTAACGCGTAATCGTAATCTAGCGTTCAAAATAATATATTTCGATAAATTAGAACTGCGATAACCAAATTTTATTTTGCTCCTGGTTAAATTTTTTATTACTCCATTATAATCCATAACAGTAACATCTTCAACTAAATCACTGATATTTTTCCCGGAGATGCCCGCGTTCATAATCAAAGCGCCTCCCACTGTCCCGGGAATACCCGCTAAAAACTCCATATCAGATAAACAGCGCATTTGCGAATTTTTAATAACCTGGCTAAGCAAACACCCTGAACCCGCTATAACTTCATCATTATCAAAAGCTAATTTTTTAAAATTTTGAGAATTTAATTTTATTACCACGCCATTTATCACATTATCCGATACTAAAAGATTGCTGCCGGCCCCGATTACAAAAATCGGCAACTTATATTTTCCGGCTAATTTAACCAGTAATTTTAAATCATCCGAATCTTGAGGCTCAACAAAATATTTGGCCGGCCCGCCTATTTTAAAAGTTGTGTAGCCGCAAAGCGGCTCATCTTCTCTGATTACGCCCTTTACCCTGTTAAACGCGCCCCGGCCGATACAAGAGGATAATGTCTTTTTAACGGGCTTTAAGTTCTTCAACCAATTCATCGCAAGTTTTTGTTATATCTCCCGCGCCTAATGTAATCACTAAGTCGCAAGGTTTTATTATGCTTAAAATGTATTGGACTAATTTATCTTTGGGTAAAAAACTTATGTGTTTATCCGGAGAAGATTCTTTTATTTTATCACATAAACTCCCGGCAGTCACGCCTTCTAAAGGCTGCTCGCTTGCCGCGTAAATATCGGTAATAATAACATAATCCGCCATATCAAAGCTCCTGCTAAATTCATTAAAAAGCAGCTGCGTCCGAGTATAACGGTGCGGTTGGAATACGGCGATAATACGGTTATGTTTTATGTTCTTTACTGCCTGCAGCGTTGCCTTAATCTCCGTAGGATGATGGGCGTAATCATCAATCACCAAATAATCATTGCTTTTAAATTTGACCTCAATGCGCCTGGAGGCGCCTTTATAATCAGCAAGCGTTTTTTTTACAGTCTTTAAATCTATGCCCAATTCCAGGCCCAAAGCGATCACAGAAAGAGCGTTAGAGATATTATGCATTCCCCCTAACGCGAGATAAAAATTATCGATAAATTTACCGTTATAAAAACATTCGAACCGCGAAGATAGCCCCTCCAACTGTATATTCCGTGGATATATATGGGCATTCGGGCTCAATCCAAATAACACGTATTTATTCTTATACCCTTTCAACGCGTTCTTTAAATTAATATCATCATCGCAGCAAAACACACAGCCGTTTTCTTCCGTCCTGTTTATAAACTGGCTAAAAGCCTCAAGTTCATTATTAAAATTATTATAATAATCCATATGCTCATAATCGATATTTGTAATTATTGACATCTTAGGCCTATAATATAAAAATGAGCCGTCTGATTCATCCGCTTCCGCCACAAAAAAATCTCCATTGCCCAAACAAGCGTTAGTATCTATATTTTTTAAAATACCGCCTATAGCTGCCGTTGGAGAAAAACCTGCCTCTAAAAGCATATACGCCGCCAATGACGTAGTAGTTGTCTTTCCATGGCTGCCGGCAACCGTAATAACAAATTTATCCTTCATCAGCTGCGCTAACGCTTGCGCCCTTTTTATCACAGGGATACCCAGGCGTTTTGCTTCAACAACCTCAGGATTATCCTGCTTTACCGCTGAAGAGCAAACAATTGTCCCCGCATTTTTAATATTTATAGCGCTATGCCCGATATTTATAACCGCCCCTAATGCCCGTAGATCTTTTACAACCCTGTTTTCTTTCAAATCAGAACCGCTTACTTTTATGCCGTTACGCAAAAAGATCAAGGCAATGCCGCTCATGCCTATCCCGCCAATTCCCACAAAATGCACGCTACTATTCATTTTTTCAGATACTCCCGCCACGCTAATTCAAGCTCTTCTGTATTAGAAAAATTATACACATACTTTATCGCCCCGTTATAATCCTTTTTATCCCTCAAATACTGACAGAATTCCACGAATTTATCGCTGCCAAACCCATCGATCAAAAAACCAGCAACACTGGCCGACTGGGCATAAACAAGTTGTATTTCCGAAGTATTAGCCATTCCTCTTAAATCCACCCGGGAAAGATTATTCAATGGTATCAATTTATTATCCTCATCCGCTTCCCGTACCAGAATATCAGTGGTAGCCACCCTTAAATTTTCGTGATACGAAGAGACTCCTTCTTCCAGCCATAAAGGCACCGCATAATTATCAAAACCTATCATTTCCCTGAAAATTATATGCGCCATTTCATGAGGAAGCAAACTATCAAAAAATCCCCTTGATTCCACAAACGTGCTTATCTTTTTTTCTTTAGGGACAGCCACTCCGGATGACCAACTAGGCTGGCCTGTAGATAAATTATAATCCTTAAAATTGTCATAGATATAAATTTTAGCGCGGGCATCCCAAAGCCAAAAATCAAACCGGTTTAATCCCATAGCCTCTGTAATCATTATATAGCAATCTTCCGATTTATTGATCACCCGCTCTATAAATTCCTCCGGCGCATTCTTATAATACACTATAAAATGCCTGCTCTTAGAAATATTCCATCCATCAGCATCCTGCGCGAGCGCAACGTTAAAGGATATAAATAGCGCACATAAGAATATCAATATTTTTCTTATCATTTTGCTAAAATTATTTCATGTTTCATATAACATGATTAGAAAAAGTTTCCTTTAAAACCTGAAATTTGAGGTTTGAAACGTGGAATTATCGCACGACTCAATTCATCGCCATTACTTCTTTTACCAACAAATCGCCGGCATTAACTTTAGGAAAAACATTATAATTAAGGCGCATTGCTTCAATCTTTTTACGATCACGCAATAAAGGCTCCAACTTTAGCCTCAAGTTATCTGCCTCAAATTCCTTATCCTCTATTATAATACCACATCCATTTTCTTCCAGGACTTTAGCATTTTTATATTGGTGTTGATAAGCGTACGGATAAGGGACTAATATTGCCGGCAAATTAAAAAATATAATTTCCGCAACAGCCGTAGCACCCGCCCTTGAAATTACAAGGTCGCTTACGCTATAAGCGTATTGCATGGAATCAAAGAACCTGAACACCGCGCACTTAACCCCCAAATCCTTATACTGGCTATTTAGCATTTCATAATCAAACGCCCCCGTTAAATGAATAACCTGCAAAAGATCTCTGTCCTTAAAGCAGGAAAGGGCTTTAAAGAACTCTTTATTAATCCTATGGCTCCCAAGGCTGCCTCCCATTACTAATATCGTAAATTTATCCGGGCCAAAGCCAAAAAAATCAAACGCCTTAATTTTATCCGAATACGCCACAGATTTACGCAAAGGATTGCCTGTTACCACTATTTTTCTTTTATAATCCGCGAGGTAAGCCTTCGTCTCCTGAAAAGAAACCGCGACCTTATCGACAAAACCAGCTAAAAACCTGTTCGCGCGCCCAGGGATTACGTTTTGCTCATGTATTAAGATTTTTATCCTCAATAACCACGCGAACATAATAGCCGGAAAAGTTACCAAACTTCCAAAACCAACCACAATATCAGGCTGAAATTTCAACAAGACATTCAAAGTCTGCAATGAACCACTGATAAAGTTTAATATATTCCTTATATTCTTCGCGTCTACCCGCCGGGTAATAGCGCACAGTTTAACATATTTAACTTCATAATTAAACCGAACGTTTTCTTTAATTACATTCTTTTCCGGCAAAACGAAAAAAACCTCTATATCCGGATGTTGCTCTTTTATTGCCTCTAAAAAAGCAAGCGCCGGGAATATATGCCCGCCGCTTGAGCCGGTTACAACTAAAACCTTTAATTTAATTTTATCCGGATAATTTAAACCATTAATAACCGGCATCACGGATATTCCCCCGTACGCGCAATATTCAAAAGAATGCCTACGCTAACCATATCAAACATGAGAGAAGAACCGCCGTAACTGATAAATGGCAAAGGTAACCCTTTGGTAGGCAACAAGCCGCAGGAAACACCTATATTAATTACAGTATTAAGGCAAAACATCAAAACCAATCCCAAACTTAAAAAATACCCGAACTTATCAGGAGCGTTCCTGATTATTTTAAGCCCCTGCTGAATAAAGAGCATGAATAAAATTATTAATCCAACCGTCCCCAGCAACCCCATCTCTTCTCCTATTATAGAAAAGATATAATCAGTATGAGCCGCCGGCAAATAAAATAATTTTTGTTTAGAATACCCCAATCCTATGCCAAATATTCCGCCTGAGCCCAAAGCAATTTGTGACTGAATGATCTGAAATCCGCTGCCTTTAGGGTCCAGCCAGGGATTCAAAAATGCCATAATCCGCGCCCTTCTATAAGGTACAGCAAATATTAATATATATAAAGCCGGCAAACTAACTAAAAATAATGAGATAAGATAACTCCACCTAACCCCGGAAACAAAAAGCATGATCACTATCACAACGCCAATCGAAACAGTAGTCCCTAAATCAGGCTGCATAAGTATAAGTATCGCCGTAAAACCTAAAACAGCCATAGGAGGCAAAAACCCTTTAAAAAAAGTTTTTATATAATTCTCCTTGCGAGAGATAAAGTCCGCGGTATAAATAATTAACGCCAAATTCGCTAATTCTGAAGGTTGAAAACTCATGAATTTAAACTTAAACCATCTTTGAGCTCCGGAAACCTCAGTACCAATGCCCGGGATCAGAACCAGCACCAGCAAGAAAAGTGAAACTGCAAGAAACGGCTTGGAAATCCCGGTCAATTTACGATAATCAAAACTCATTGCCAAGAAAGCAAGCAATATACCTAATAAAAGAAACGCCGCGTGCCTTTTAAGAAAGAAAAAACTATCTTGATACCTTTCCAAAGCGAATATGCTGGTAGAGCTATAGATCATGATTATCCCGATAGATACCAGAATAACCGTTATACTAAATAAATTTAATCGTATGCTGCGGACCATATTTTATAAGGTTAGTTTGCGATACAGGAATTTTATGTTTTGATATTTGAATTTATCGTTAAGCTATACTAAATTTTTTTTGCAAATCAAAAACTATTTCCTTAAAAACCCTGCCTCTTTCTTCGTAACTGGAAAACATATCGAAACTTGAACACATAGGAGATAATAAAACGCAATCTCCCGGCTCAGCCTTAGAAAAAGCCTTCTTTACCGCCTCTTCCAGGCTAGCCGATTCCTCAAAAATGATATTGCCCTTAAAAGCCGCCCCGATCCTCTGCCTGGCCTGCCCGATCAGAATAGCCTCTTTTACTTTACCGCGGGAATAGCCTAAGATCAAATTATAATCGACCCCCTTATCTTTTCCTCCCGCGATCAAAATAATACGATTGGGGATATTTTTCAAAGCCCATACGCAAGAATCAACCGTTGTGGCCTTGGAATCATTTATAAATTTTATGCCGTTTATAGAACAGACATGCTCCATTCTATGTTCAATGCCTTTAAATTCGCCGAAAACTTTTAAAATTTTTTCTTTATTTATACCTAATATTCCCCCAACAGCTATAACCGCGGATTGATTAGGATTAAATTCCGAAGTTTCAGAAAAATATACTAAACGCGCTTTTACCTGCCGGGACAATTCCTTTAAAACAGGCTCATTATTATTTAAAACGAAGAAATCAGAACTATCCTGGTTCATGAATATACGTTTTTTAGCTTCCAGGTACTCCAACATATCCTTATACCTATCCAAATGATTGCGGTTAAAATTAAGAATAATTGAAATCTTAGGTTTAAATTCCGATATTGTTTCCAACTGGAAAGAACTAACTTCCAACACAACATAATCTGCCGGCCCCATCCGAGACAATTCCCCGCAAAAAGGATTGCCGATATTACCGCAAACAAAAGCCTTCCCGCCGCTTGCTTCTATAATTTTGCCGATTAAAGTAGTAACTGTCGTCTTGCCATTGGAGCCTGTAACCGCAATTATTTGCGCCGGGCATAAAATCCAGGCAACTTCTATCTCGCTTATCAACGGAATACCGTATTGTTTAGCCAAAATAACCGGCAACGCGCTGTCCGGCACACCGGGAGATATAATAATAAAGTCCCTGCCTTTTATAAATTCCTGAGTATGCCCGCCTAATTCAACTTTTATACTTTTTGATTTTAACTTCTCAACATTCAATCTAACCAAAGCTGAATCCTGGCTATCCGTGATACTTACGTCCGCGCCCAAGTCAAATAATAAATTCGCGCAAGCTATGCCGGAACGCGCAAGGCCAACAATGGTAACTTTCTTATTTCTGAAATAATCAATATTACGCATATTTTACCTTATCTTCAAAGTCATAATCGTAAAAAGCGCGAGCAATCCAGCTATTATCCAAAACCTGACAATCACTTTATTTTCCGGCCAATCCAGAAACTGGAAATGGTGATGCAAAGGAGCTATCTTAAATATACGCTTTTTGGTTAAACGGAAACTTATAACTTGCAATATTACTGATAGCGCTTCCACGACAAAAATACCCCCGACAATCACAAGAAGCAATTCTTTTTTTATCAATAAAGCTACTGTCCCCAAAGCGCCGCCCAAAGCCAATGAACCCACATCGCCCATAAAAATAGACGCGGGGTAACAATTATACCACAAGAAACCTAAGCCCGCCCCCAATATACTCGCGCAAAATACCGTTAATTCTCCGCAGCCTTTTATGTAAGGTATAAATAAATAATTACTGAATTTAATATTACCTGAAACATAACTTAAAACGCCCAGCGCAAGCGCTGCCATAATAACACAACCTATCGCCAAGCCATCCAACCCGTCAGTAAGGTTTACGGCATTCGAAGAGCCGGTTATAACTAAAATCACAATAAATATATAAAAAATACCTAATTGCAAAGAAACATCCTTCAAAAAAGGGACATCTATTTTAGTGCCTATATCCGGGTCATTTAATAAGACTACCCCTATCACCAACCCTAATATAATTTGACTGATAAATTTTGCCGCCGCGGTTAAGCCTTTTGACCTTTTTTTGATTTGCTTTAAGTAATCATCGATAAATCCCGTAACCCCGAGCCACAACGTGCTAAACATAGCTAAAATTATGTATTTGTTAAAAATATCCGCCCACAAAAGCACTGAAGAAAATACCGTTAATAATATTAATATCCCCCCCATTGTAGGAGTTCCCTGCTTTTTACTGTGCAGATCATATAATTTTTTACTATCTTCCTTTCTGATATGCTCGCCTATCTGCAACCGTTTCATTACCCTGATTATGGCCGGCCCCAACAAAAGACTAAGGAAGAAAGCGCTAAGCGCGGCCATGCTCGCGCGAAAGGTAATATAACGGAAAAGATTAAAAATAGGGGATATATCGTGTAAAGATGAAAATAAATGGTATAACATTATAAACCTTTCAGGTTTGAAGTTTCAGGTTTTTAGGTTTTGGTTTCGCAAAAAATCTCTTCCATCTTCATCCCGCGTGAACCTTTAACCAGCACTATATCATCCTGATTCGGGGCTATTTTATCAAACAGGATACCCCGCGCTTCTTGAGAAGAATCACAATTAAAAATTTTTTCATTGTCAAAACCACAGGATTTTGCCGCGCTTAAAGCGATATCAGAAAGCTTTCCGACAGTGATAAAAATATCACAGTTTTTTGCGGCCAGCCTGCCGGCCTGCGCGTGAAACTCTTCCTTTTTATTGCCTAATTCAAACATATCGCCCATAACAAAAATCTTGCGCCCTTTTACATCCAAATTACCCAATGTAGATAAAGCCTGTTTGAGAGACAAAGGGTTGGAATTATAAGTATCATTAATAAAATTTATATTATTAAATTTTATAAAATTAAGCCTGCCGGCAGGAAAATTAAACAAAGCTAACCTTGAAGCGATCTCTTTATATCCCATACCAAATATCCTGGCTATTGCTATAGCCGCTAGCGCATTGTATACATTATTATACCCGGGAGTATTTAACTTAAAACTATTTGACCCTGCTGAACTTACGCGAAACTCCAACTTCCCAAGATGGCATTTAATATGAGAAGCGGAAAAATCACTTTTATCTTTTATACTAAAACCAAAAAAAGCATTTTTTACTGATTCCCCAGCCATCTTTCTCTTTAACAATTCATCGTCCGCGTTTAATAAGGCGATATATGGCTTTTTAAGATTCCGTATCAATGTATATTTTTCTTTTAAAACGCCATTCAGATCGCCAAAAAATTCCAGATGCGCGGGCCCGATAGCCGTAATTATTCCTATATTAGGCTGGCATACTTTAGCCAAATACTCTATTTCTCCGGAATGGTTCGTTCCCAGCTCCAAAACAGCCATATCATGTGAAGAATTGGCATTCATTAACGTCAAAGGTAAGCCGATATGATTATTCCTTGTGCCTTCATTGCTCAAGACATTAAAATCTTTAGATAAAACCCAGGATATCATATCTTTAACTGTAGTCTTGCCAACGCTGCCGGTAACTGCTATGACCGGCATATTAATTTTTTTACGTTGATACAGGGCAATATCCCCCAAAGCTTTAGTAGTATCCTTGACTTCTATTACCGCTATCTGGCGTGCTTCGTCTTTCATCCCTCGTCCGTCACTGGCCCTTTGCCCTCCGGCTTCTCTTACAACACAAACACACCCCTTCTGCACAACTTGCTCAAGAAAATCGTGGCCATTAAAATTATTACCTTTTATAGCGATAAAGATATCCCCGCTTTTTATCTTTCTGGAATCTATGGAAATATCGCCGGCTTCCATGCGCGCGCAGCCACTAACCAATTTCCCTTTAACCGCTTTCAATATCTCACTAATTTTAAACATAAAACTCCTCGCTCAAAACTCATCCTCCAAACATCTTCTCACCACTTCTCGATCATCAAACACTAACGTTTTATCTTTTAATATTTGATAATTCTCATGCCCTTTGCCGGCTACCAATACGATATCGCCCGCAGCTGCCAGAGAAAGGGACTTTTTTATCGCATCCTTGCGGTCTGGAATTACACAGTAATTCGCGCGGGTTATCCCTTTTTTAATATCTTCAATTATTTCTAAAGGGTCGTCTGAACGCGGGTTATCATTAGTAATAATAGAATAATCGGCTAATTCCGTTACGACACGCCCCATTTTAGGCCGTTTTATTTTATCGCGCTCTCCGCCACAACCGAATACGACAATTACACTGCCGTGAGTCAACTTTTTTATAGACCTGATCACATTATCCAGCGCGTCTTCGGTATGCGCGTAATCCACAAACACTGAAAACCCGGCTTTAGAATCTATGCGTTCCAATCTTCCGGGGACATAACTAAATTTCTCTATAGCGGATTTTACAATTGATAAATCAATGCCTTCTTTTACAGCCCAAGAAACAGACGCCAATATATTATACACGTTATGCGCGCCAATAAGCGCGGTTTTTAATTTTATTTCCCTGCCGTATGACTGCAACACAAATTCAGTATGAGAAATATCATAACCTATATTTATTGCCATTACATCTGCTTTATTATATATACCATAATTAACAATCCCGCAAGAAGATAAATTTTGAATTCTCTTGCCGTAAGAATCATCGGCATTAACAATCGCGAATGCGCCGCGGCTTAAACCTTGAAAAAGCTTGGCCTTTGCTAAAAAATAATCCTCGATTGTCTTATGGTAATCAAGGTGGTCTTGTGTCAAATTTGTAAATACAGCCGAAGAAAATTTTATCCCTTCTGTCCTGTTTTGATCTAAAGCGTGCGAAGACACCTCCATCAAGCAATAATTTACGCCGGCTGCAGCCATATCAAATAACATAGACTGAAGTTCTATTGAACCCGGGGTTGTATTCTTAGATGGAATTACCTTATCCTTAAAACGGCAATTAACAGTGCCGATAACAGCCGGCGCCTTATTTGCCTCTTTCAATATTGCTTCAAGCAAATATGATAAAGTTGTCTTGCCATTCGTCCCGGTAATGCCAACCATCTCGATTTTTTCTGAAGGATTACCGTAAAACTCCGCCGCCAGATCAGCGCAAGCCTTGCGCGCATCAGCAACACCGATAAATAAAATACCCTCTGGTGACTTTGTGACCTTGTGACTTGGTGACTCTTTTATTATGGCCCGCGCTCCCCTAGCTATCGCGTCCTCAATAAACCTATTGCCGTCGGCACTAGCGCCTTTTACGGCAATAAAAACAGAATTATCCACGACAGTTTTTGAGTTACAACTTACGCCTTTAACTTCAAAATCCACAAAGCTGGAATCAATATTATAATTATTTAAACGCTTAATTAACCGAATTAGATTCATCTAATGCCATAACCTCATCAGGTAATTCTTTCGTCTTAAGGTATCTTAACGTATCATTTACTACATTTTTGAACACCGGGGCAGACACAACTCCCCCATAATACGAAGGATGGGGTTCATCAACCACAACCGCGACAGCTATAAGGGGATCCTCCGCAGGCGCAAAACCAATAAAAGAGGCAACGAATTTACTATGAGAATATGTGCCGTTGGGCTCCAGTTTCTGAGCGGTACCGGTCTTACCCGCCGCGCTGAAACCCAATAACCTCGCCAGTTTTCCCGTGCCTTCTTCGACAACGCCTACAAGTATTTTCTTAATTCTGTTAGCGGTATCCAAAGACATTACCTTATTAATCATAACCGGAGGAAATTCTTTAATAGTTTCTCCATACTTATCCTTGATCTCTTTGACTACAAAAGGCTTCATCAGCTGCCCGCCGTTTGCAATCGCCGATATGGCAAGAGCCAACTGTAACGCTGTTACGCCTACCTCCTGCCCCATAGGGATTGTGCCTATAGATACTTTTGACCAAAAACGAGGAGGCTTGGCTATCCCGGAAATTTCTCCCGGTAAATCAACCCCTAACTTCGAACCAAAACCAAAAAGTTTTATGTATTTATAAAGCAATTCACTGCCCATCATCTGCGCCACCTTTGACGTGCCGATATTGCTGGACTGTTCGATGACCTCCCTGAAAGTAAGCCAACCATGCGAAGTATGGTCGTGTAAAACATGGCTGGCAATCTTATAAGCCCCATTCTCGCAAAAAATCTTTTTTTCTTCATTCACCTTCTTTTCTTCTATGGCTCCCGACGCTGTAACGATTTTAAATACTGAGCCTGGTTCGAACAAATCGCAAATTAAACGGTTACGCCGAACATCCTTGTCGGCATCGGAATATTTATTCAAATCGAATGTCGGCCGGTTGGCTAAAGCCAGAATAGCCCCCGTATGAGGGTCAATAACCACTATGCTGGCACCTTTAGCGTTATTATCCCGAAACGCCTTATCAATTTCCCGTTCCGCGATATATTGAATCACCTCATCAATAGTCAATACCAAATCGTAACCATCCTTAGGCGAAACCATTTTTTCCCACATATTCAGTTTTCTCTGCCGCGCGTCCCTCAAAAACAGCGCCCACCCCATTTCCCCTTTAAGGTATTTATCATAATACAATTCCAACCCCTCTAAACCTTTGTTATCCAAACCCGCGAAACCAATAATATGGCTGGCAAGATATCCATTCGGGTAACAACGCTTACTTTCTTTAACAACATCAATCCCTTTAATATTTAATTTTTTAACATATTCACTCTGCTCAGGAGATAGTTTCCGGGCTAACCAGATAAAATATTTCTTGCGAAATAATTTTTCCTTTAAAGAAGCCGTACTAATATTTAATACAGCCGGCAGCTGCTTTATTATCGCTTCCTTATTTTTATCGGATATTTCATTCGGAGAGGAATAAAGAGAATCCACAGAGATATTAACTGCTAATGGCTTTAAATTCCTGTCATATATTGTACCGCGGCGAGGTTCTAACTCTACGAAGAGATTATGCTGTTTTTTAGCTATCGCAGCAAGAAAATTAGAGCGGAATAACTGAATGTAAAAAAGCCTTCCGATGCAAAGCAACAAAAATAATATAAAGAATAAAAATACCGCCTCAGTCTTTCGGCGATAATTAATTATATCCACAATTATTAAAATTAATGCGAACGGAAAAAATTAATGCTTTGCCGTTCTGAAAAAAATTATTTCAGGGGTTAATTTAATTTTTTATGGCGCCTTTTTCAGCCTGATAATTGAATTATATACTATGATTTGTACCGAGAGCTTAACGAAAGGTCATTTAAATCTAGCGGTCAACCTGCCCTTGCCGGAGGTTGAAATATCCTCGAGGGGTGGAAGAAAAACTGGCCGCAGGCGCAATTGTTTTTGCCTCAGCTTGCCTTTTTATGCCAAAAAGGCGGGATACTACAGTTTCCTTCTTTATGTTATATTGATTAACTTTAAAACCCGCCACAGGACGCGCTAATTTCACCAATCTATAAGTATCAGGCATCTGAAAATCCGCGCTGCTTGAAACCTTAATCCCAATACGGATTAAAGAACTATTTTGAGAAATATTATATCGTAGGATAGTATTTTTATCAAGCAATTCTTCCACAACCGACACCTTCTTCTGTCCATCATAAGCAAGGCGGAATATTTCAGTTTGCTGATACACATAAAGCAGAGAAAATACCGTGCCGAGAACTATCAATAGCATGAACCGGGATAATCTCATATTTTTAACCTCATTATTTTTTCGCAACCTGCAATTGAGTATCACCTTTTGAGAATTCTCCATTTACCATATCCTCTGCCGAAAGAGAATCCCCTCCTAACTTTGCGGCTACCTTACTTTCATAATCAAAATCAAAGGAAGCTAATCTTTCCACCCTTTTCTGTAACGGGCGAAAGGCAACAACGCATTGCTGATAAATATAAAACATCGAAGATATAGTAATTATGCCGACTATTAATAAAGTCCTGCCTACTCTCATATTTAGAGCCTTTCTGCCGCCCTTAATTTAGCGCTACGGCTTAAATAATTTTTACTTATTTCAGCCTCTGTAGGCGTTAAGGGTTTTGGCGTTATAATATTTACAAGCCCTTTAGAAGCGAAATTGCGAAAACTGAATTTTACTATCCTATCTTCCAAGGAATGGAATGAAATAACACAAATCCTGCCCGATTGATTTAACAACGCTATCGCTTTATCTATCGCCGTTTGCAATGTTTCCAATTCCCTGTTAACGGCTATGCGCACCGCCTGAAAAGTCCTGGTAGCCGCGTGTATGCGGGAATGCCTGTATTTATAGGGAATAGCCTTAACCACAATATTGCTCAATTCCGAAGTCGTAGAAATGGGATGTTTTTGCCTTTCCTTCACTAAAGAACTGGCAATACGGTTATGCCATCTTTCCTGCCCAAAATTCCAGAGCAGTTCTGAAAGTTCATCTTCATTAAGATTATTTACCAAATCATACGCTGATATATAACTATTCCTGTCTAAACGCATATCTAAGGGGCCCTCATACTGAAAACTAAAACCTCTGTCCGGGTTATCTAACTGCACGGAAGATATTCCCAAATCAAAAAGTACCCCATCCACGCCGTTTATATTTAAATCACCTAATATCTTATCCAAATCCACAAAATTACCATGGGCAAACTCACAATTAGCGCTATAAGAAGATAACCTTTCTTTAGCTACCGCCAACGATTCCTGGTCGCGGTCAATACAAATAAGCCTGCCATTTGGACAAATGCGTTCCAATATTTTTAACGAATGCCCGCCGGTACCCAGCGTCGCGTCTACTATAACCTTACCCGGGCTCAAATTTAAATATTCAATAATTTCATCCGGCATCACCGGGATATGATATTTCTGTTCCACGTTTGAAAAATCCATTATATACAAGAAATTTAGTTCGTCAACATAGTTAACTAACTTTAAAACTATTTTCTACAAAACCTCAACTTTCAATTAATTTTTCGGCGATTGTTTCAAAAGAATGTTTCGCGTTCGAATAAAAATCATTCCACAAATTGCTAGCCCAAATCTCAATCCTGTTTGACACCCCTACTATAACCACGTCTTTTTTTATTTCAGCAAAATCTTTAAGATATTGCGGCAGGAGGATCCTGCCCTGCCTGTCGGGAATAACTTCTACCGCTCCGGAAAAATAAAGGCGGTTAAAAGTACGGCCTTCCTGTTTGGTAAACGAAATGGATTTTAATTTATTTTCCTGCGCGCGCCATTCTTCTTCAGAAAACATAAACAAACACTTATCCAACCCGCGCGTGGCAAAGAATCTTTCAATAAAATTATTTTTTGCCGTTTCGCGGAATTTAGAGGGCAATATTAACCGGCCTTTCCGGTCAATTGAATGAGAATATTCTCCGTAGAACATATGGCCTTCTCTCTATTCCACTTCACTCCACTTCAAACCACAATGTATCCAAAGTATAGTAATAATTTACTATTTTGTCAAGACAAAAATAGCGCGTTATTTAATAAAACACAACAGGTTGCGCCTAAATTATGGTTTTATTGGATATATAGTGGTATAGATTTAACGCTAAGGCAATATTTTTTTCGTCAGATTGATATCTTTCGTAATTTGCTCTGCCAGAAGGCTTAATGAGGGGAACTTTACTTCATCTCTTATCTTGCGGATAAACTGGACTTCTAAATCGCGGCCATAAATATTTTTATTAAAATCAAAAATAAAAACTTCTATTTGTTTTTGAGGGCCGGCGCCTAATTCATCGGGCCTGGACAATAATGTCGGCTTTATGCCGATGTTACAAACACCGCGAAAAATTTTCCTGTTAAATATAACTTTTACGGCATACACTCCGGAAGGCGGCAATATTTCATGATGCGGATCGATATTCGCCGTGGGGAAACCTAATCTTCTTGCCAATGAAATCCCTTTGATCACCGTGCCGAAAACAGACACGGGCCTTTGGAGTAATTTTCCGGCAGCGCCGATCTTGCCATGCTTAATTAAGCCGCGTATGCAAGTACTGCTTATAATCCGCCGGTTAATTTTTAAAATATCAAACGCTTTAACTTTAAAATCATATACGCCTGAAAATTTTCCTAAAAGCCGATTGTCGCCGGCAGCGGATTTACCGAACCTAAAATTTTTCCCTACGTATACAAAGCTTGCTCCGATTTTCGCGGCTAAAATATTTTTTATAAAATCAACGGCACTGATCTTGGAGAACGCGGGGCTAAATTTTATAATCATGCAAACATCTACCCCCAACTCTTCGATCAATCTTAAACGGTGCGCTAAAGAATAAAGGCTTGGCTGTTTCTGCGGATGCGGATGAAAGGTTAAAACAACACTTGTGCCTTTTATTTGATGGGCCTTTTTAACCGCTTCTTTAATTATAAACCTATGCCCCCTATGCACGCCGTCAAACACGCCCAAAGCGACAACCGGTTTTTTAAATCGCTTGATATTGTTGATACCGTAAATTATTTCCATAAATACTCAGGGGTCACCAGGTCACCACGTCACCAGTTTAAGTAAAAAAAATAACTTTTTAAAATCACCAGATTCATTTTAAATATATTTCTTAAAATATACCGATTAATACTTATAAATTTATGATTTTGCTGAAGAGCGCATTAGAAAACTTTCGGCAAAAGTGCGCAAGGATTTACGACGAGCGAAGAACTCAACTGTTACGAAAGGCTACTCGTAGCGAGGAGTAAACCGCAGCGCACGGCGAAAGTTTTCAGCGCTCGGAAGCAAGATCTTAAATTTATAATGTCATAACGTCTATTACAACCCAAGCTCTTTCAAACTCACTTCTATCCTCTTTAGCACTCGACGGCGGATAGTATCGGTATTGCCGTGTATGGTGCATCCGCTGGCGGTCTTATGGCCCCCTCCGCCAAAAAAGCCGGCAATCTTATTCACATCCACCTGGCCCTGCGACCTGAAATTCACCCGCACTTCATTTTTTACGCCCAGATTCTCTTTAAATAAAACCACCACTTCCGCGCCTTTTATCGCGCGGCCGAAATTCATCACATGGTCCGTTAAATCCACGTATATCGGCTCATTGTTTTTTAACAAACTTGCTTTTGCCTGAAACCATATGATTTTCCCCTCATATTGGCGTTTCATATCATTCAACATTTTAGCTACCAATTCCATGTTCTGATAAGGCAAATTGCCATGCACTTTATTATAAACCCACGGGATATCAATGTCATATTTTAAAAGTTCAGCCGCTATTTTATGCGTACGGCTGGTAGTATTGGAATAACGGAATGAGCCGGTATCCGTGGATATCCCCACATATAAAAGCAGCGCTGTTTCATTATCAAACTTCACATTCAATTTTTTATATAATTCATAGACCATCTCGCAGCAGGATGACGCGCGCGGCTCTACCCAATTAAAATCGCCAAACCCTCCATTACTTACGTGATGATCGATATTAATTACCGGTTTATTTTCTGTGTTTATTTTATAAACCTCTCCCGTCCTTTTTAAATCCGAGCAATCAACTGTCACAAAACAATCGAATTCAATCCCTTTTAAATTAGTTTTATATTTTATTATCTTGCCCGCGTCAGGCAGGAAATCATATCCATAAGGCAGGCTGTCCTCAATAACCATAACGGCATTTTTTTTAAGCGCTTTTATCAGCCGGTAAAACGCCAGTTCAGAACCCAAAGCATCGCCTTCGGAATTAACATGAGTGGTGATTAAAAAATCATTCTTCTTCTTTATCTGCTCGATTATTTTTTTTAAGCTCATCGTTCTCCTTTATTTTATTTAAAATTTCTTCTACCCTTACGCTGTATTCAATGGATTTATCTATTTTAAAAATGAACTCCGGAGTGAACCTTAATTTAATCCGCTCGGCAATCAGCTTGCGGATAAAACCCGACGAAGAATCAAGCGCTTCCTTACTTTTCTTAAACTCTTCCTCCTTGCCTAAAACGCTGAAAGACACTTTAGCGACCCTCAGGTCAGGAGACATTTCCACTTCCGTAATCGTAACAAATCCCAACCGGGGATCATTCAATTCACTGTGCACAATAGTGCTTACTTCCTTCTTTATCGCGTGCGCGATTTTATCGACTCTTGACATTTAAACGTCTCCTCTCCTGGAACTCAACACAAACACCCGTTATTGTTTTTTATGTATTTTTTAATTAAACACAATTCTTCTTCTTCAGTCTTGACGGCTCCGTTGATTTTCGCTTTTAAAACACAATTAAATATCTTTTTAAAATGCGGCCCGGGGACAACGCCTAATCCGCGCAAATGATGCCCGGAAATACATACGCGGATATCGTTATAAATCTCCAGAAAATTTTCGATTCTTCCGGTTATAACCGGATTCCTGTATTTTGCCTTAACCAAAAGTATTACCTCGTAGCTTAAAGGCTCAAGCAAACCGAAAATCTCAAAGGGCTTAATCCCCTTTTTAGAGATTTTTTTTACAAAGTTAGCGCCGATTTTTTTATAGCTTAAAATCCTTTTTTCTTCGCCTTTACTGAAAACAAACCTGTTGCATATTTTTTGGGCCTCTTTTAAAGATACACGGTCAAGCATTGCCATGAAATAAATAAGCCAGGTATCAAGTTTCCTGCGCGGGAAATGCTCCTTTTTAAACCAAACAAGCTCTTTGGCAACCGAATTAAACAGGGTATAATCAATCTTTCCGCCGGTTAAGCCGCTGCCGATAAAATCAAACCCGGTCAATTGCTGCATCCGCATTATCTGCTTGCCGGGAGAATCTTCCTTTAGCATTAAAATTAATTCATCGCGCAGCCTTTGTGGTTCTACTTTCTCCAGCATACTTTTTTTTACCGCGTCTTTTAAAAAACGCAAGGTTTTTGCTTCAATTTTAAAATCATGCCTCTTTTCAAAACGAATCGCCCGCAATATGCGCGTGGGATCATCAATAAAACTCAATTCATGCAATATCCTGACTGTTTTATCGGTTACATCTTTCTTCCCGTCAAAAAAATCAATTAACCCGCCGAAATTGGATTCGGTAATATCGATTGCCATGGCGTTTATCGTAAAATCGCGCCTTTTCAAGTCATCTTTCAAAGTCCCGAATTCAACTACAGGCAGCTTCGCCGGTTCAGGATAATTTTCCATCCTGGCCGTAGCGATATCAATCTTCAAATTAGGCTTTATAATAACCGTTGCGGTCCCAAACCTTTTATGCCGGACAAGCTTAGCGTTAAGCTTGTCAGAAAATTCTTCCGCAAACGCTATACCCTGGCCTTCAACCGCCATATCCAGGTCAAAATTCTTAACACCCAGTAAAAGGTCGCGCACAAATCCGCCCACCAGATAAACAGGCATGCCTTTGGACAAAGAGATTGCGCCCGCCAAATGTATCAAATCCTGGATTTCCTGGGGCAAATTGTTTAAATAATTTTTCATAAATGTTTTATTGCCTTAATCCCTGGCTTTAACCCCCGGGGGTTTATCAGGTTTTATGCCCGAGGGTGAAATGTTTTATGTATCGTCTTAAGCCGGTCTTTATTTATATGCGTATAAATTTGCGTAGTAGAAATATTAGAATGCCCAAGCATCTCCTGCACAGAACGCAAATCCGCTCCGTGTTCCAATAAATGCGTGGCAAACGAATGCCTTAAAATATGCGGTTTTATGGGCTTTTTAATTTTCGCGCTTTGGGCGTATCTCTTAATAAGCTTCCAAAGAGATTGCCGTGAAATCCTGCTTCCGGAACGATTTAAAAACAAATAATCACTTTCTTTATTCTTTAAAAAACGCGGCCGGCTGGCCGACAAATACCGTTTAATACTCTCTATCGCCTTCTTCCCCAGCGGAACAATACGCTCCTTATTACCCTTGCCGATACAACGCACGAATCCAATATCGTAATTTGCGCTGTCCATCTTTAAATTAACGACCTCAGAAACGCGCATGCCGGTAGCATAAAGCACTTCTAAAACAGCTTTATCCCTTGCCCCCTGCGTCTGCCTGATATTAGGTTGATGCAACAATAATTCTATTTCGTTCACTGAAAGCGCCTCAGGGATCTTCTTCCAAGTTTTAGGCGAATCCACTAAGCTGGATGGGTCGGTTTTCAAAATCTTCTCCCGTACTAAAAACCGGTAAAATATCCTTACCGCGGTTAATCTCCGGGATATAGAATTAACATTCAACCCCTGGTCCTTCTGTAGAAACATAAAATTCACGATATCATTCTTTGTTGTTTTACTTAACGCGCCGATATTGTTTTTTACCAGAAAATCCGTGTATAAATTAAGGTCACGGCGATAAGCGGAGATGGTATTATTCGATAACCCGCGTTCTACGGATAAATAATTCAGGAATGTTTCTATTAGTTCACGCATTTATAAACGCTATACATTTTAGGTTTCAAGTTGCAAGTTCCATATTGCAGATTCTTGAAACCTAAAACTAAGTTAAGAATGGATTATGCCTCTTTTCATGCCCTATTGTCGAACTCCGGCCATGGCCGGGATAAATAACCGTCTCATCAGGCAACAAAAATAATTTTTCTTTTATCGATTTCATAAGATTTGCGGTACTTCCTCCGGCAAAATCCGTCCTGCCGACGTTTTCATAAAACAAGGTGTCCCCGCTAAATAATATATTGGTAACCGGCTTCTTCAATAGCAAACAAATCCCGCCCTGAGTATGCCCGGGGGTATGAATAACCTCCAGTTCTATTTCGCCTAAAACTATTTTGCTTTTATCTTCCAGAACCTTTATTGGAGATTTCACGCTATAAGGCATATTAAGAAAATCAGACATATTAAGTCCGGAGTTGCCCAACATTGGCGCTTCAGCGCTATGTGCATAAATCGGCACCGCGAATTCATCGTCACAACCGATATGATCTATATGCCCATGGGTATTAATAATTAATGCCGGTTTTAGCTTATGCTTATCCAAAACATTTTTTATTTTATCCTTTTGGTCACCCGGATCAATAATTACCGCCTGCCGGTTATCCTCCGTAGATAAGATATAACAGTTTACCTGATAAGAACCTACGCAAACACTATCTAATATCATTTTTTATATTTTAGCTGATCTTTAATCTTATTATAAGAGAACTTCCTGATTATATCCCTTTCAATGCGTTCGGCAGACCGGCGATGCGATTCTATAATTATACCATAAGCGTCTTTTTCTATCGAATCCTTTAGCCCATTAATTTGGCCGATATAAACCGACAATTCCCTTTGGCTTTCTTCTTTCAGTAAACCCCTGAGCTGCTCTAAATTTTTTATTGTTTCCGTTACGCACTCTAATTGTTTCCTGCGATTCATACCGCGAAATAAAGAATTAATAAACTCCTCATGCCATGATTTCCAATATAAAAAATATTGCCGGTATAAGCCGTCTTTATCAGCGGCAGGCGCTTTATACTCGATAGGAACTAAAATCATCTCTTCCCGAGGAATATTCTCGTTCTTTGGTTTGCGTGTAAACTTACGCACAAAGGCTTCACAGCCAATTATTCCACAGGCCATAGTCGACAGTCCACAGATAAAGACAATCTTTAGCAATAAATTTTTTATTTTCATTTTAGCATTTCCTTGAATTCTTCTTCGCTAATAATCTTTACGCCCAATTTCTTGGCTTTATTATATTTTGAACCGGAATTATTGCCAGCCACGAGAAAATCCGTATTATTGCTGACACTGGAACCGGCATTTCCTCCGTATTCACGCACCAGCCTCTCAGCCTCACTGCGGCTAAAACTTTCCAGTTCTCCGGTGAAAACAAAGGTTTTGCCGAATAAACCTGATTTTTTGATTTCTTTTACCCGTTCAGTTAAATTTAAACCGGCATCTTTTAATTTGCGGACAAGCTGTTTAGTGCTGTTTTGTTGAAAAAACTTTACAATGGAAGAAGCTATAACATTTCCTACTTCATAGATCGCGTCAAAATCATTAACTTTAGCCTTAATCAAATTATCCAGTGTTACGAATTTTTGCGCCAATACAAATGCCGCCTTTTCTCCCACGTGCCTGATCCCTAAACCGTATATGAGCCGGGAGAGAGGCTGTTGTTTACTTTTCTCAATGCCTTCCAGGAGATTGTCTGCCTTTTTATCTTTGAATAATTCCAATTTTAAAAGGCCTTCTTTTTTCAAATTATATATATCGGAAAAATCCTTAACCACGCCTTTATTTACCAGCTGTTTTATTACGGACTCCCCCATGCCTTCTATATCCATGGCAGTCCTTGAAGCAAAATGCATGAGCCCCGCTTCCAACTGCGCGGGACAAGAAGGATTTATGCACCTGTAAGCGACATCTTCCTCTTTTTCTTTACTGATCTTACCTCCACAAGCTGGGCAATTTTCAGTGATCTTAAACTCTTTTTCTTTTCCCGTGCGCACGGATTCCACCACTTTAATTATTTTAGGAATTACTTCTCCGGCACGCTCGATAATAACACGGTCTCCTACTCTTATGCCCAACCGTTTGATCTCATCAAAATTATGTAAAGTGGCGTTTTTAATCGTTACTCCGCCGCAAGGGACAGGCTCCAGTACGGCCACCGGCGTAATTACGCCGGTGCGCCCTACGCCGACGTCGATTTTTAACACTTTAGTTGTCGCCTGACGGGCGGGAAACTTATACGCCACTGCCCAACGGGGGCTTTTCAAGGTAAATCCCAATTTTTTCTGCTGGGAAAAACTATTAACCTTGATCACTATACCGTCTATTTCATACGGCAATTTATCCCTTTTATCCTGCCACATCTTACAATACTCAATAACCTCATCCATATCCTTACAAAGTTTAGAATTAGTATTTACGCGCACGCCCCATCCTTTTAATCTTTGAAAAAAATCCCACTGGCTATACAACCCCTTATCCTGAAACTCCCCCAAAGAATGCGCGAAGAAACTAAGCCTTCTATTCGCGACTATTCCCGGATCCAAAAGTTTTAAAGAACCTGCCGCGGCATTACGCGGGTTAGCAAACAATACCTCCGCCTGTTTTTCTCTTTCTTGATTAAGGGCGTTTAAATCCTTTATATCCATATATACTTCACCGCGTATTTCAATAAATTCAGGAATATCCCTGCCTAACAACACTAAGGGGATGGCGCGGATAGTCTTTATGTTCAGGGTTACATCCTCGCCGGTTTCCCCGTCGCCTCTGGTTGCCGCGATAGCCAATTTTCCTTCTTTATAAGTAATATTAGCGCTTACACCATCAATCTTTAATTCCACCACGAATTCCGGAATATCCTGTCCCAACCCCTTACGCACGCGCTCCTGCCAATCTATCAACTCATCAACAGAATAAGTATTATCCAAAGAAAACATCTTCTGTTTATGTTTTACCGTCTTAAACCCTTCCAAAATCCCCCCGCCCACCCTCTGAGTGGGAGAATCTTCAGTCCTCAGCTCAGGATGTTTTTCCTCTAAATCCTTGAGCCTGCGCATTAAATCATCGTATTCTTTATCCGATATTTCAGGCTGGGCTAAAACATAATAAGCATAATCGTGGCACCGTATCCGGCCCCTTAATTTTTCTATTTCTTTCTTAATATCTTTAACCATCGCAGTATTCGGCAACATAAATAAATGAATGACTTGGACTCATAAACATTCGCTGCGCTTCCCAATTGCTCGTTCACAGACAAACTGCTATCCGATACTTATTTATATTGATTATTATGTTTATTCTCCAATCAACAGCCTATCTCCCAAACGCCGCGGCAATCCGGCATTAATAATCTTATTCCGGGTTTCTTCAACATTATACGCAACCCTTTTTATCTCAATCACCCCAGTATCTGTGTCGTAAATACAAAAAGCGGCCTTTGGGTTACCATCACGCGGCTGGCCCACACTGCCGACGTTTATAATATAATTATTATATTCCTTTATTTCAATAGAAGGTTCCTCTAGATAACGGATATTGTCGGTTATATCTCTTATAAATATTCCGGGGATATGTGAATGGCCTATAAAACATAATTTTGTTTCTAAGATATTAAATGTCGCCCAGGCATCTTCGCTATTATACGTATATTGAAACTCCTGCGGACGGTCTAAACTGCCATGCACCAGAGTCAGGTATTCATCTTTATAAACAAGATTAAATCCTTCTAGCAAAGCCATGCTTTCCAGGTTCAAACAGTTTTTCGTCCAAAGGATCGCCTGGCGGGCTAACTGGTTTAAATTATCCAGCGAAAACAAATTTATACTTGCCCAATCGTGGTTGCCGGCAACCGAAATCGTCTCAAGCGCTCTGATCTTTGCAATACACTCATTAGGGTTAGCCGCATATCCGACTGAGTCACCGATACAAAGATATTTATCTATTGATTCGGGTTCATAAGCCTTAATAACCGCGCCTAAAGCTTCTAAATTAGAATGCACATCTGAAAAGATACCGTAACGCATAACACTTTCTCCGGGGACACGAAACTTAATTATAGTTATTTATAAAAATCATAATAATTAAGTATCGTGTCCCCGGACAACAAAATCCTTAAATTCTCCGGTTGCCTCAAACCACTGGACATCGGCATCACGAATATAGCGCAAAAAAGAAACGGATATTTTTTCCAGAAGTTCTTTTAGCACATCCTCTTCTGCTTCAACTACAACCTCTACTCTACCGTCTGATAAATTCTTTACCCATCCGGTTACGCCTAAATCGTTGGCAATACTTTCAGTCGTAAAACGGAAACCCACCCCCTGCACCCTGCCGGAATAATAGGCATGAACCTGTTTTTTCATAACAACATATAAAATGTAGGGCCTGTTCCCCGAACAGGCCGCCGTTACATACCATTTCATTTTAACATATTCAAATCGTTATGCAAGGAAAGTCTAAAAAGGATAGTATACTCAATTATATGTAAATTGTTCTTGAGACAGCGGGTCTGTCTTGTCTTGTTCTCGCAGCACCGCTTGCCCCGCCCCTGCGAGGCGGGGCTGCGCTCGGGAGTCGGCTTTCGCTCTGCCTGACTTTGTAAATAGCCGGGCAACCATGCCCGCTCAAGCCTCCTACGTGCTGCTCAAATCAAGCCAAGCCATCCCCCGCTGGACAAACGTAATGAAAAAGACAGACACGCGGTTAAAATAGTATTAAATGAGGTTTCCCCAAATTTCTCTATAGCATATTTGGTGGAAGGATTTGTGAGACTGCATTAGAAAACTTTTGGCAAAAGTCTGCGAGGGATTACGACGAGCGGAGGACTCTAATACGATAGTCTACCCGTAGCGAGGAGTAAACCGAAGCAGACGGCAAAAGTTTTCAGCAGTCGAACAAATCCTGGAACCAAATATGCGTCAGAGCAACTTGGGGAAATTCGCAAGCATAGAAAAGAACCGCCCTGAATCGCTTTAAAATGGCTATTTTACAGCGGGATTTACGGGGTGGGTATTCAATTCAAAACCTAAAGGCCAGTAAACGCATTTTACCTTCGCGTTCTCGGTTATTTTAATCTCTGTTTCACCATCTAAAGTTACAACACCGTGCCATACGCCTTTTTTCAAAATAACCGGCTTATCTAAAAAGAAACTTTTTATTTCTTTAGGGTTATTGCGGTTAGAAACATAAAGAATACTCCTGCCGTAAACCGGCTCAAAACTCTCAAGGCTTTCCGGATGCTGTTCCAGTTTCTTTATAGCCTTATCGCGTACTATCAGATACGCGATCCTCCAGCCTAACAGCGCCTTTTCTTTGACAATTATGCGAAAAAGGTTCTTCTTTCTATCTTCCGAGCCCTTTTTCGGATATTCAATCACCCAGCCATATTTACGGAAATTTTTGGAATCGATTTTGTTGATCATAGGCGTAAAGAGTTCCTAAGAAATGCCCAGTATATGAGCTTCGTGCTTTAATTTAACATCTAATGTCCACAAGACGGCTTCACTTAACATTGCAGACGCAAGAAGATGAATATCAATTAAACCAAGCCCCTTACCCATTAAATTATTTTTTTCAATAAACAGCAAAGCTCCCTCGTCATCCAAAAGATCAGCTTTAGGGAGCGCGGTTAGCAAAGAGAATATCTCTCTTCTGTTTTTAATATTGCCGCACGCAAGCTCACCTATGATAAATGGATGGCAAAGCACATCTCCATCGTTCAATAATTGTTCAAGCTTAGGACTGCCATCGCGCAGATGGGAAACCCACACGGAGGTATCAACAAGAACCATTAATTGATTCTCCTGCGCGGGATATTATACATTTTTTTTTCGGTCCCGCCTAATTTGGCGAGCCTTTTGCTGCTCTCTATAGCGATGAGCGCTTCCAAGCCCAATTTAACCAGGCTGGTTTTCTCTCTTATGCCCGTAAGCTTAGAGGCTTTCTCAATCAAATCATCTTTTATGTTTAGTGTTGTGCGCATTACGCGATCTCCTTTCATCATATAATCTGTATGTATTAGTATGCCTTATTTATGCATACATGTCAAGCCTTATTTAATTCTGGGAATTCCAGCCTAACAGCGCGTTTTCTCTGATAACTATGCGGGAAAGGGCCGTATTTGCGGAAATTTTTGGAATTGATTTTGTTGATTGCGGGCATTAATAACTCCTAACTTAGCAGAGGTCACAAGTCACAACGTCACACATCACGTGCCTATGCGGAATCAAAATTACCTTTTCCACTAGGCCTAATATTTGGATAGACAACTTTATATAATGGAAGTAGTTTGCTTATATCGTTAAGTCTATCTTTAAAATTGGCATTAATAAATAGCATATAAAAATAATCAAAAACTGGAGTCCTCCGTTCTTTTCCTTTCATCACAATTACACCAGCAACCCTCTTTAAAAAATCAGACGAATTGAAAAATCCGTCATTTTTTCGAATTCGTCTGTATTGATTGCCTCGAGAAATCACAGCTTCTGTTCCAAATACAGCATTACAAATCTCCGTGTCTTCTTTAAGATGCCCATCCATAACAACTAAATTAATTGTATGTTGATCAACATCACCCTTGAAAGCACCAACAGCGTTTCTCAAACACCCGTTTATTTGCTCTTCAACCAAACCGGTTTCGTCAATCATATTTTCCATATCGTCACAAGAATCACATTTTAAATATAGTGACTGTTGTAAAATGGCCAAAATTACTTGAAAACTATCTGGATACTTTTTTGCCAAAGCCGTTTTAAGTTCGCCTGTAATGACTTTTAAACGGCCTTCTGTATCCGAAATACGCTCTAAATAATCATTTTGCATTAACCATTCAAATATCGTATCTCCATTAGAAAATCCCTTTTCGAAATCGTATTTTGCAACAATCCCAGATAATTTAGGCCAGAAATATACTTTAGCTTTTGGCTCCTTATTATTAGGAAAAAAATATTTCTCCTCTTTTATAGATTTTTCGGCGCGTTGAGAAATAAAATCAATAAAATTTGGGATATCGCCTTCAGTAAATCCTTGTGACAACAAACAACCAAAGAACTTACTAATTTTAATTTTTTTTGTTTCCAACTCTATTTTATACATAATCTTATCTTGTCGATTTTCTCTTTCTAATTCGGAAAGTCTTTTCATCTGTATCCAATAAGTCAATTGCCCAATTACAATCTTGAAATCCGGATGTCGCCCCTCGCCAGGTTCTTCGTAATGTATGGGAATATTTGAATTGTGACACGAAACCAGCATGGAAGCGAAATTATGCTCTGAGAAAGTATCCCAAATATTCCTAGGCTTACTCTGCTCAAGACGAAGATTTAATTTACCTAAACCTCTGTTCTCTAGAAGAGATATATTACTTGCTAAATTATTGATTTCGTTGTTAGAAGCTTTATAGGGTATGTTATTGAAAATTTTTTGGGCTTTATTAAATGTATCTTCTGGATTATCGAACATGTTGAAATTCTAAAAACGTGTGACTTGATTCCGTTAGAGCGAGCTGTTAGAGATTATTATTTTTTCTTATATACTTGCCGTCTAATTTGTCTTTTTCTCTATTTGCGGATTGTTTGTTTTAATAATATTTGTAATATTTCTTTGTAATCTTCGTTCAACATATGGTGATTTTTTCAGCGACCATAACTCCGCTGTAAGCTCCCACATAAACGAAACCCTTTCTGCGGGAGATAACGCTACAAAACCCTCATCGTTCTCCGATACTTTCCCTATATGTACTTTCTTCCGATTTACTTTCATATACAAATTCCGAGGACATGAAACTTAATTACGTGTTATAAAAAACATGTAACTTGGTGACCTGTGACTTGTGCTCTTGTGGCGCTGGGACACGATATTTAATTGGTATTAAATATCGTGTCCCCGATAAAATGGTCGGGGCGATGCGACTCGAACGCATGACCTCTTGGTCCCGAACCAAGCGCTCTACCAAACTGAGCCACGCCCCGTTACAAATCTAGCCTAAATAAGTTTTACACTACTTACGCGCCTTAACTGTTATATATACCGAATGCTCTTTATCTAAAAAAGATATTGCCTTGGAAATCGGCGTAGGAAAAGGATAATATCCCGCGCCGTTAGTTTTTTCAACCTTAAAGTTATAATATTTTAAAATATCTTTTACCGCGTTTAAACTAAATAATTTTATATGCCCGTGCGTTTCAGTACCGGACAGAAAATTCCCCATTTGGACTTCACATAAATGCATGCCTGGAGGCTGCATCCCTAAAATCATACAAACAATATTATGCCAAGAACATAAGTTCAGCGTAGATATAATAAAACTGCCGTTTTTCTTTAATACGCGATAAACTTCTTTGAAAAAATTAGACGAATCATAAAGATGTTCGACAGATTGATTAGCCGTTACAATATCAAAAAAATCATCCTCAAAAGGAAAGGGCTTATTGGCATCGGAGATTTCGACTTTTATGCCTTTATTTATCGCAGCCATTGCCTCATCAGCTATGATCTCAATGCCATAAACTTGTTTAGTATTCACTCTTTCGGATATCCTTGCTGTAAACTCTCCGCTATTGCAGCCGATATCAAGTATTTTTGCTTCACTATTAGTTTCTAATAAAGCAATAAATTTATCTTGATTTTCTTTGTAAGCGCCGGCGCTTATATTATAAAATTTGCTTTCCTGCCAACTTTTCATTTCAAATATTTTCCTTAGAGTAAAATAACCCTTTAATAAACCCTTTATGCCAATGAACAACGCCTAATCCCCCTAACACCGCCATTGAAAGGTCAAATCCGAAGTAAATAAGCATAGCACTAAATACGGCAAAAATAAACAAAAATATTACTTCTATCTTGCCGCTCAATAATAATAACGCCGCCATAAACAGTAATATTGCGCTGACAAACGGCACAAACTGGATTGTCCGGAATATTTTCCTGTGCCGCCTTACCAGGACTCCCTGCGCCCAGCCGTATCTATTCATCATTTTCAGAAAATTCTCCGGGTTATCAACCCTATAATGGAATACGACCGCCTTCGGATTAAAAACTAATTTATATCCGGAGTTTTTTAATTTATAATCCAGCTCCACATCCTCTCCCGGCCAAAGATCTTCTAAAAAACCTCCCGCTTTTAAAAAAATATCTTTCTTATACATAACACAGCAAGAGGCATTGTGAGAAACTTCAATTATTCGGCTTTCGCCTTTGCGCATATAATCGGTAACAAAACCTATTTTATTCATCAACAAAAATACTTTTTTCTGGAAACCGCTTGCGTCATCCGGCAATTCCTGCTTTCCGCCGCAAGAGGCTGCATCAGGAGAATAATTAAACCCTTCAAGCAGCTTCTCCAGCCAATCTCTAGGCACAATACAATCGGAGTCCGTAAAAGCGATATATTCACCTCTGGCAAACTCCACAGCCATATTCCTTGCCCGGGAAGGGCCTATCCCCGCGGTAGTTACTATCTTAACTCCATGATATCCCAGCAGAATCTTTCCGGTTTCATCCGTAGAACCGTCATTAATGATAATAACTTCATACTCACGGTAATTTAAATTTAAAATTGAATCCAGGCAACTCTTAAGAGTTTGCTGGGAATTTTTTGCCGGTATAATAATCGAAATAAACGGATTCATCTATTAAAGATAAGATATGAAAGGAAATTCGTTGCCCCTTTAATTTTGCGGTATACATCAAAAATATTATGGTTATGCGTAAGAAAATTAAAAATAAAACCCGGCCTTAAATAAAATCTTTTAAGCCCCGCGTCCACAAAACCGTTTATTTCATTAATGCTAAGAGAGGGATAATCAACCACCGCCCCCTGTTCTCCCCCGGTAAGCCAATCCTCCCAGGATTTGGCTTTCAACAAACCCTGCTCACGGCAATATTCAAAATACGCGGTCCCCGGCAAAGGCACGGCAGCTGAAATTTGCGCAGTATCAATGCCTAAATTCAAAATAAAATCTATCGTTTTTTGCGCCGTCTCTTTCGTTTCACCCGGCAGGCCTATAACAAAACAACCATGCACGGAAATTTTTGCCTGTTTTGCCAAACGCACAAACTCTTTTGACTGCTCTACCTTTACCCCTTTTTTAACATTATCAAGTATCTGCTGAACGCCTGATTCAAAACCAACCAATAATTCACGGCAACCCGAACGCTTCATCTCTTTAAATAAACCCAGGTCATAAATATCCGGCCGCGCGTTAACGGACCAGGTAATTTTTAAGCCCCTTTTATTTATTTCCTCGCAAAACAAATAGGCCCTTTCCTTATTCACGGTAAAAGTATCGTCTTCAAAAAAGAACTCTCCATGTTTTAACCTGGGGAATAATTTTATATCATGCTCTATTTCATCCACAATATTGCGCGCGGAACGAAACCGGTATTTGTGCCCGATTATTAACTGCGGCCACTGGCAAAACGTGCATTGGTACGGGCATCCTCTGCCCCCGATCACTGTAACATAAGGATAAAGCTTACCCGCGTCAAAATACTTCATAATATCGAGATATTCCCAACTTGGAAAAGGCAAAGCGTCTAAATCATCAATAAACGGCCGCGGCGCGGTAAATTTAACCTGCCCATTGTTTAAATAACAAATACCCGGCACATTATCCAAAGACTGCCAATTTTGAATAATGTCCCTGATCGTATAATCGTATTCACCTAAAGCGATCACATCAACGCTATCCTTGGCAAGATTCAAAGTTTCATCCGGCAGCGCGGTCGCGTGCGTCCCAACCATTATCACTTTAGCGGTCGTCAATTCCTTGCAAATTTTCGCGCAATCAATATCGGAATAAATAGACGGCGTAGTCGAATCCAAAACTACAAAAGCGGGATTCTTTTCCTTCAATAACTGCCGCAGCCTATCCTTATCCCAGCCATTTGCGACAAAATCGTACAACTCCACGTCAAAGCCTGTTTTTTTCAGTACTGCCGCGGCATAACAAAGCCAATCAGGCGTCCGTAACGCCCTGCCGCGCGTCCTTGCCGGCCAACGCTGGCAGCGGCAAAAATCTGGAATAAACGGCTGATTAATAATTAATATTTTCATTAGTATTCTTTTTATTTCTTTCGTAATGAATCTGCGTTAAAACCGCTTAACGGAACTAATGGTTCTTGAGCGAATGGCGTTTTTTCATTCTTTCCTTTTCAAAAATAAAAGGCTGATAAAAAATGATGAAAATATTGTCTGCACCCCGATAACCAATAAAGTCATCGCCAGGATAGATTCTCTTATCCGGTATAACGCGCCGAAATCCTTAAAAAACCATTCCATAAAAATAACAAAATTTATTGCCAGGCCAAGAAAAAATGCTATCCCGCCCAAAAGCAAACCTTTCTCTAAACTAAAGTGGCGCTGAAAAAAACGCATAAACGCATCATGCTTCAGGAATTTCTGTTTTATAGCGTAAGTATGGGCGTAAATACCTAAACTCAAAATTTGATACGATAGGATGCAAAACACACTGGCAAATATCATTAAATGCATATCCCAATAATGCCCTAAAAATAAAAACGGCCCTTTTAACGATAAAAATAAAATAAGCATTCCTAAAATAAACCCCGGAATACCGGGGACAAAATACAGCCAAATAGGGCAATAAAGCAACATAAACCGTATATGCCTCCAGGCGTCGTAAAAAGGCCTTAATTTTGATTCCCCTTGGCGAGGATGATAATCAATAGGAATTTCAATGATCTTTAACCCCTTCTGCAGCGCCGACACAACCATTTCCGTCGCGAATTCCATCCCCAAAGTCATCAGTTTCATTTCACAATAAGCTTCATAAGTAAATGCCCGCATCCCGCTGTGGATATCAGACAAACTCGTGCGAAAAAAAAGCCGGCACATCCCCGACAACACAGGATTGCCTATATAACGGTTTAGCCAAGGCATAGCGTCTTTTTGAATTTTGCCTTTAAAACGGGAGCCAAGGACAAAATCATAACCTTCCTTTAATTTTTTAAGCAAAGCGGGAATATCATAAAAATCATAAGTATTATCGCTATCGGCGATAACGATATATTTGCCTTTAACTTCCCTTAAACCCCGTAAATAAGCCGCGCCATACCCCTTTGTAGGTTCAGAAACGACTATCGCGCCGGCCGATTTAGCAACTTCCGCCGAACGATCAACAGAACCGTTATCAGAGACAATAATCTCTCCTTTTATCCCTTGCTTAGCAAAAACCTCTTGGATTTTTTTCACGCAGGCCCCGATTGCCTCTTCTTCATTCAAACAAGGCAACACTACAGAAACTTCAACATCTTTATCCATATTTTAGTTTTCCTTCCAAATGCCTCAATTCCACACAATTTCAAAAACCTTGAAATAACCGTTTTTGTTCTGTTCTTCTAAAAACGGCTTAAAATTCTTAAGCCCTGCTCCGTCAAAATAAAACAATTTTACGAATAAACTCGTTGCTAACTTCCGGTCCAGCAAAATGGCCTGATAACCCTGCTCCTTTTTTAAAATCAAAACCGAAAATTTCAAATCGTTATCCGGATAGATAATTTCCTCCAGCTTATCGTTTTCAAAAATAAAAACGCTGAAAGGCACCTCGTATTTTCTACTTTTACTGGAATAAACATAAACATTTTTTTCTTTCGGGTTATAAACTATCCCTTTTTCAAAAAGCACAAGGCCGCCTTTTTCTTTACCAAATACTAATTCACTTTTAAACCTTAACCAGCGCGTAAACCATGAATTCAACTCCGCGTTAGGAATCAATCCCGCCTCATTATAAAGGGGCTCTATTTTTTGCGGGTCTACAGATAAAGCGGAAAGATAACTTTTAATTTCATCCTTGCTTTTCTTATGAATATTTTGCGCGATATAAACCCTGACAAAATCCCACTCCCCCACATACGAAATCGCTCCTATCTTATCTTTGATACTGGCATCAACAATAAAATAAGCTTTGGCAGGAGTATTGAAGAGCAGGGCAGTCGCTTCGCTTGCTGCCTCCGGAGGCAGAGATTTTTTTAAAACATCTTTCGCTATCCATGGTTGAGAGGAAATTATTTTTTTTAAAAATAAGATGGTTTTTACAGGATCATTAAAGTATCCATTTATAACCTCATAAGCTTTATTGCCTCCGTTATTTAACATACGCAAAATTTTAAGCGCTTTTTCTTCGTCAGAATTTAGCAAAACATACGCCATCCAATAAGCCTGTGGCGTATTTTGGCTTTGGCCGTCAAAAATGACTCTGCGCCTTGAAACAACCTTAAACCAATCCCCATAATCCCACCAGGAATTAATAACCGAGCTTTCAGGCGTCTTTTCTTTTATCAAAGACAGTATTTTATAGTCCGAATCCCTCATCATAGGATACAAATGCTCTGCCGTTTCATAAGCATTAATAAAACAATTGCCTAACAAAAGCCCGATAATAATTGCCGCGGGCAAAACAACAACTTTTCTATTCATGCCTTTGCAGTATTCATAGGCCTCTTGTATTATTACACCCGAAGCAACCCCCAAAGGAATGATCAGAAATAATACAAACCTTAAACCTCTGGAACAAGCAAAAAACATAGTAATAAACCAAAATATTAAAATACTTATAAACTCGCGGGGAAAACCCGTATATTTGCGTTTAAATAAAACACGTACAGCCAATATCAACAGGCAAAATACAGAAAAGAATAACAGGTATTTATCCCCTATCATGCGGGATAAAGTATCAAATTTCAGTTTCCCCAACTCCTCAACAGTAAAATAAACGTTAGGCCAAATCGATACATCTCCTAAAGACTTGTTCAAAAATAAAGAGCCGAAAACCTGCGCGTATAAAATTTTTATAGGCATACCGCCCAAAAAAACAAAAATCCAGGCAAAGGAAAAAAACAGAAATAAAACAAATGAAAAAATACGCTGTTTTAATTCAACAAAACCTCCCGTTTTAGATTTCAAAAAGGCAAAAACCAGGGTTGCAAAAGAATAAATTTCGTATATTGAAATAATCCCGAAAATGAACCACCAATTAAGCCAGGTGGCAGCGAATAAAGACACGCAAAGCCCAGAAAAACAAATCCAGAGAGTTTTCTTAGCCGCCCCCTGGACATCATAATTTTTCGCGTAAGCCCATACAATTAATAACGGAAAAGTTAAACTTAAAGTATCCATATCAAACCATCCGGCATAACTGCGGTTTATAAAAACCGGGCTCAATCCCACAAACAAACAAGCGGTTACAGCGCAAATATTACCCCAGCGGTAATAACACACCAGATAAAGCGAAATGATAAAAATTGCGGAAAAGAATAACGGCAGGTAAAACAAAAATGTAAATAACGGGACAGGGTTAACAAAAGAAAAAAGCCTGTACAAAAATGCGGATGAATAAAAAAGTAATTGGGTATACGCCAAGGATCCCCCGATAGAAGCATCCATTAACTCATCGATTTGATTGCCGTTTACTACTTTATCCCCCGGATGCCCGAGATAAACAACATTCTCAACATATCTTGCCCAATGCCAGCAATCTAATTCCATCAAATAAGTTTGCCCGTCAACGTTTTGATAAGGATCTTTTAGCCTAAGGTATTCCGTATTTATTAACGAATTTATTATTTTCTTATCCTGTTTATTTTTAGCCTGGATCAATTTATTTATCAAGCTATCCTTAGCTATAGCATCATATTCGGGAAATTTCTTATTCACTTCATCAACTGCTTCATCTATGAATTGTTGTTTTATATTCTCCTTTGCCCTAAATTTTAATTGAGGAAAATCCACAGAAAAAGACCGAAAATAAAGGTTGAAGAATAAAACAATAGCCAAAAAAATAATTAACCAGATTTTTTTCATCATACGCGCTTTTTCCCGGCAAGATAACAAGAAAATCGCCTTCGACTATAACTTTCTGCCCGTTTTACCAAGGAATCAACCGATTCTCAGTGGTTAGTAGGCATATATATACTTTCCTATACCATAACCATAAAAAAACACTTAACTAATATCATTCAGCTAAGTGTTTATTATAATCGACTATATCTGTTTTGCAAGAAAATTTCCTTCAATAAAATCCCCTTCGCTATAACTTTCTAAACGCTTATCGATAAACTGGTGATTTTCAGCGGTTAGCAGGCATATATATACTTTCCTAACCATAAATTGACTTTTAGTTCAATGCCCATTGGCTAGCCCCTTACCTTTTACTAATATATCAAATTCAATATTAACAGCTTCTGAAACTTTCTTTAATTTCAAGGTTGTATTATTCAACGTATGCGGGATTACATAAAATGTAAAAGTATTAGACTTTTTGCCTACAACAGTCAAGCTGATACCGTCTACCGTTACAGATCCCCTTGGAAAAATGTACCCCATAAATTCCGCCGGGACGCAAATTTCAAAACATAAGTTGCCGGCCCTATAGCCTTTCTTACGAATAATGCCCCTGCAATCCACATGCCCGGTAACAAAATGCCCCGATAGCCTATCTCCTAATTTCAAAGCACGCTCTAAATTCACCGATTCATTTACTTTTACAATACCTAAATTAGTAACCTTTAAAGTCTGAGGCAGCACCTGAAAAATTAAAACACCTGGTTTTTTTTCCGCCACGGTAAGGCAAACACCATTTACTGCCACACTATCTCCCAGATTTATGCCTGCGCAGGATTTAACCGCTTTAATTTCAAATACTGCGGCACTCCCGCCGTATCGATTTATCCTTTTAACCTCTCCTATTTCTTCAACTATCCCCGTAAACATATTTTAATCCAACTAATCAACGGACCAACCCTTCAATTAAAAAGTCTTCCCCTATCCGCTTTAACTTTATTTCCTTCAATTTTATCACTTTATCGATCCGCGAGATTCCTTTACCCATAATAGCGCTAACCGCGTCCTTCCCGCCAATTATCTTCGGACTGACAAAAAATAAAACTTTATCCACCAGACCTTCGTCAAACAACGCGCCGTTTAAAGTCCCTCCGCCTTCAACTAAAATGCTGCTAATACCTAAGCCGGCTAATTTCCTCATCATATCCTTAAGATTTACCTGCCCCTCTTTTTCCTTCACGTCCAAAATCTTCGCTTTCTGAGCTAGTATCTTCCTATTCTCAGTTTCCTGCCCCGGAGTATCAGGCAAAGTAGCAATTATAATCTTGCCCTTTAAAAAAATATTTTTTTCTTCAGTCGTACTCAATTGACTGTCAACCACAACCTTTACAGGTTGCCGTTTCGCAAACCACGCGTCAAGTTTTGGATTATCCCGTAATACAGTATTCACTCCTACCATGATGGCATCATAATCCTGCCGTATACGATGCGCGTAAACCCTTGACTCATCGGACGTTATCCATTTAGAATCATAGGTACGCGTGGCGATCTTCCCATCTAAGGACTGTGCCACCTTAACGGTTACAAAGGGCATCCTTTTAGTAATATATTTTATAAAAACTTCGTTCATCTTCTTCAATTCATCTTCCAGATACCCCGCGTGGACAGTTATCCCGTATTGTTTAAGTATTTCTATGCCTTTACCGTTATTCACCGGATTCGGGTCGATCATCCCGACAACAACTTCTTTAACGCCGCTCTTAATTATACTATCTACACAAGGAGGAGTCTTTCCAAAATGAGTACAGGGCTCTAATGTTACATAAAGAATTGCCCCTCTTGCCTTAGTCCCCGCTTTATTTAACGCGATTACTTCCGCGTGCGCCAACCCCGCCTTTTGATGGTAACCTGTACTTAAAATACGGCCATTTTTTACTACCAAAGCCCCAACCATAGGATTTGGGCTGGTCAGCCCTTTGGCTTTAACCGCCAACTTCATTGCTAAGCGCATATAATATGTATGGTCTTTCATATATATCTCTACAGGCTTCCGCCTGTAGTATCCTTACATTCCCCACACGGAAGTGTGGGGTAAAAATCTCACTGTCAAATCCTAACTTTTTTTGCTTCTTTTAATTTTTCAACCAACTCGTACGGTATTTTTATTGAGCCAATTTTAATTTCCGGTTTGGCCTCTCCGTGGCAATCAGAACCACCGGTAACCACTAACTTAAATTTCTTAGCCAAATTCAAATAAAAATTAATCATAGATTGCGTGTGTTCCGAATAATATACTTCAAGCCCCATTAAACCAAAATCAACTAACTTTGGGATTAATTCATCGCGATTAAGGCTATAAGGATGCGCCAAAACAGCAATCCCGCCGGCTTGCCTGATCAAATTAATACCTTCGCTGGGGGATAATTTAAAACCCGACACATACGCGGCGCATTTATCTCCGATATACCTATAAAAAGCCTCCCCCGTGGAATTTACGAAACCGCTGGCTTTCATAGCCCTGGCAATATGCAGCCGGCCGGGATTTCCCTGTTTTGCGATATCGAATACCGCTTTCGCTTCTAAATTTATTCCCAATCCCCTTAATTTCTCAGTTATTTTATATATCCTTTCAACGCGAGTTTTACTTAATACCGCTAGTTTTTCTATAAGACTTTGAGACTTATAATCTATCAAGTAACCCAAAATATGGATTTCCCTATTTTCATATTCAGTGGAAAGCTCCATACCCGGCAATACTTCCAGGCCATATGCCCGCCCGGCATCGATAACTTTTTCAATCCCCATAACCGTATCATGGTCTACCACTGAAATAGCCGAGAAGCCCAAAAAAGATGCTCTCCGGGTTATTTCTTCCGGAGTATACGTCCCATCGGAAAATACCGTATGTAAATGAAGGTCCGCGAATTTCATTGTTTTTTTTCTGGATTGATCTTATCAAGTATCCCGTTGACAAACTTGCCCGCTTCCGGCACGGAATATTTTTTTGCGAGCTCAACTGCTTCATTGATAGAAACCTTAGGCGGGATATCTTGACGAAAAACCAGCTCATAACAGCTAAGGCGCAAAATATTCCTGTCCACAATCGCCATGCGCTGGATATGCCAATTAGTAGCGTATTCAACTATTTTCTTATCAATTTGCGCGATATTGCCGAGGACCCCCTTAACAAGTTCAGCGGCAAAATCTTTAACCGAATCTTCAACCGGTTTTTCCGTTGTTTTCCAAAACGCGTTTAAAGAATCAATGGACCTGTCATTTGTAACGTCCATCTGATAAAGGATTTGTAAAGCAAATTCTCTTGATTGTGTGCGTTTACGCATATTCGGTTATCGGTTATCGGTTATCGGTTATCGGTTATCGGCACGAACACCGAAAACCCAACACCGAGAACCGGCATATTATAATATTATAGTTTCTGCATTAAGTTAGCCATTTCAATTGCGCTTATTGCCGCGTCACTACCTTTATTGCCCTGTTTGGTGCCGGCGCGTTCAATCGCTTGTTCAATCGTATCAGCGGTGATAACGCCAAAGATCACCGGCATCGCTGAATCCAACGAAACCTTAGCTACACCCTTAGAAACTTCCGCGGCTATATAATCAAAATGCGGCGTTGAACCGCGAATAACCGTCCCTAAACAAATAAGCGCGTCATAAGATTTTGCTTTAGCCATTTTTTGGGCAGCAAGTGGAATCTCAAACGCTCCCGGTACCCAAACAATTGTAATATCTTTATCTTCAGCGCCATGCCTTAATAACATATCATTACAACCGGAAATCAACTCCTTTGTTATAAGATCATTAAACCGTGAGGCGATAATACCGAATTTACTGCCTTTTGCCAACAAATTGCCTTCAATTACTTTTGCCATATTAAATCCTCCCTAAAGACTTTACCACTGAAGCACTGAAACACTGAAAAATTAATTAAACACTCTTTTTATACTTAAAACTGCCCTAAACTTATCTTTCAGTGTCTCCATTCTTCAGTGTTTCCGTGGTTTTTATAAGATTTTGACAGTTTCATTATTTCATATTTTCAACTCATGCCCTAATTTCTCTTTTTTTGTCTTGAGATAATTATAATTCGCGGGGTTCGGCTCAATCTCCAAAGGCAGGCGCTCAACTACTTTCAAACCATAACCTTCAAGGCCGACAATTTTGCGGGGATTATTCGTCAAAAGCCTGATATTCTTAAGCCCTAAATCCGATAAAATCTGCGCGCCTATGCCATAATCCCTGAGATCCGCCTGATATCCTAACGCTTCATTTGCCTCGACCGTATCCATACCCTTATCCTGTAAACTATACGCGCGGATTTTATCCGCCAAACCTATGCCGCGGCCTTCCTGATGCATATATAAAATTACCCCTTTTTTTTCTTTATCAATCATCCTCATCGCCTTCTTAAGCTGCCTGCCGCAATCACAGCGCAGAGAACCGAATACATCGCCGGTTAAACATTCCGAATGCACGCGCACAAGGGTATCCTTTGCATCCAATTCCCCCATAGACAAAACAATATGTTCTTGAGCATTTATTAAATCACGGTATAAAATCAATTTATACGCGCCGAATTCCGTGGGAAGAATTGTTTCGGACAACCTTTCAACCAATTTCTCTGACCGCCTGCGGTACTCAATAAGATTTTCTATTGTGCAGATTTTTAATTTATGTTTCTGCGAGAATTCAAGAAGCTGCGGCAACCTTGCCATAGTCCCGTCTTCATTCATAATTTCACAAATTACGCTTGCCGGATACAGGCTCCCCAATTTCATCAAATCAACTGATGCCTCTGTATGCCCTGCCCTTACCAAAACCCCGCCATTGCGCGCTTTTAAAGGAAACAGATGCCCGGGCCTGGCTAAATCCTCCGGCCTGCTTTGCGGATTTATAAGGACTTCTATTGTCCGGGCGCGGTCGTAAGCTGAAATACCCGTAGTTATGCCGTTTGCGGCATCCACGGATATCATCCAGGCAGTAGAAAAGGGGTCTTTGCCTTTTGAATTCAACATCGGCTGTAAATCCAGATGATTCAATCTCGCTTCTTCCATAGGAACACAGATAAGCCCGCGGCCGAATTTCGCCATAAAATTTATGTTTTCAGCCCTGGCAAACGAAGCGGACATCACAAGGTCCCCTTCATTCTCGCGATCAGCATCATCAACTACTATAACCAATTTACCTTTTTTTAAATCCTCTAAAATCTCAGGAATAGAATTAAACATGTTTTTTGCCTTTCAACAAAAATACCCGAAGACAAAATCCCCGGGCATAATTTAGCTTTAATCTTCTCTCATCTGGACTTTACCATCGGCCCTGGAATATCACCAGGTCTGTCCCCACGTTTAGTTCCGCTTTTGCGAAGCAAAACGAAACTGTGGGGACTCGCGGGCTTTACCGCCGGTTTGGATTCTCACCATGCCCTGAAGATTAATATAATACTTAAATATACCACAAAATCTCCTATTGTCAATCTATTTAAAAGCGCTTATAATAACATTATGAAACCCTATATTAATCAAATACATACTATCCTGACACAAAGTTCTAAAACAATCGCTGTTGCCGAATCCTGCACAGGAGGTTTACTCTCAGCGCTGCTGACAGAAAAACCCGGCAGTTCTAAATACTTTATCCTGGGCGTTATTGCGTATAATAATAGCGCGAAAAAAGGTATTTTAAGAATACCCCAACAAATCATTATTAAAAATGGCGCGGTATCAAAAGAAATCGCGCAAAAAATGGCGCAATCCGTAAGAACCCTGGCAAAAACTGATTTTGGCATAGGGATTACCGGCATAGCCGGCCCTACAGGTGCTACTGCCGGTAAACCTATAGGTACAGTATTTATAGCGGTAAGCGCTAAAAACAAACTGATTTGCCGGCGTTTTCAATTTAAAGGCACACGCTTAACGATAAGAAAGACCGCCGCTTTAAAAGCGCTAGAGCTATTAAATACGTCTTTATAAAATTATTTTTTTCGTAATTATTGCGGTAATAATTTATAGGCTACGGCTGACGAATGAAAGTTTTGTGAGCACACAATTAGAAATTTTTTGGCAAAAGCCTGCAAGGTTTTGCAACGAGCGAATGCCGAAACTGACCGAAGGGAATTTCGGCAGATGAGCGAGTTGTAAACCGTAGCAGGCGGCAAAAAATTTCGTGTGCGAACAGAATTTTCATTCATCGACTCTGAACCAAAAGCTTGAGTTCCGCAGCCGCCGAGCAACGAAAGATCATTGGCGTTTCCGCCACAAGGCTTAGCGGACCCGCCACGATTTGTGGCGGGAAAAAATTGACTTGAACGGAAAAGCCGTTTGTTTCACTAAATAAAGCCATTTTCATATTTGCGCGAAATGGCTATTAGAAATTATACAAAAGTTATGTTATCCCTTGCCTAATCGCTTGTAAATTTCTTCGAAATTTACAACGCAGGCTGCGGGATTAATTCGCCCCCGCCGTTTTGATTCGCTTTTGCGAATGCAAAACGAATCAGCGGGGGCTCATTAAAATGCGAGCATTCATTGCCATTGATTTACCAAAAGAGATCAAAGATTACCTTAGCCTGCTGGAGGCAAAGCTTAAGCAAAGCGGCGCTGACGTTAAATGGGTCGCGCCTGTCAATATCCATCTGACTCTAAAATTTCTCGGCGAGATCGACGAGCAAAAAACAAACAAAATCACCCAGATCCTGGAAGAGATATCTTTCAGAACCCCCCAATATCACCTAAAGTTAGGTGATATTGGAGCATTCCCGAATATAAAATCACCGCGTATTATTTGGATAGGATTGGCTGCAGGAGACAATGAAACCAAAGAAATCGCAACAAACCTAGAAGAAAAAATAGAAAAAATTGGGATACCTAAAGAAGATAAGCCTTTTGCTTCACACATTACAATAGGCAGGATAAAATCTAATCTAAACCGCGAAAAACTAACCCAAGCATTAACAGCTTTAACAACCGAAAACGATAAAGCAATTTACCAATTCCTCGCCACAAAACTTACCTTATTTAAAAGCACCCTCACACCCCAAGGCCCTATCTACGAAGCCGTAAAAGAAAGCAGCCTTAAAACAGCCTGAAGAATAATATTTGTATATATGCCGGCTAATATATCATCCCCCATTATTCCCTTACCGCCATGCAAACGCTCAATTAAACCTATAGGATAGGGCTTTAATGTGTCCATCAGGCGGAATACAAAAAACCCCATGATAACCACTTTTAAATCATGCTGTAAAGGCAAAAACAACAGGCTTAAAAGCATGCCTACAACTTCATCTATGACCACATACTTCGGGTCTTTGACATTAAATACCTTCTCCGCTTGGCCTGCCGATGCCAATCCCAAAACAACCAAAAGAGAAACAACTGAGATATACGCGGCAATACTGCCGTTAATCAGATAATACACGCCAATCCCGGCCAAACTGCCGAATGTCCCCGGGATAAAAGGCAGATACCCCACATAAAAAAATGTGGTTACAATACTCACTAAACGATTACGCGACAAAGATCCCCCTCTATATAGTTAGCCCCGCCGTTGGCGGGGCATGTGCGGACAAAACTTTCTTTCTTCGTATTATTTTTAAGTAAATTACTAGAACTTGGAAAGCAATTTACGATTTACCCATAAATAATACATCCCGGAATAAAGCGTAAACCCAACAGTAAGCAACATAAGAATATTGATTCCGTTTCTAAAAACATTATCCCAAATCGGATTCCAGGTAAAAAACCTTTTCATTACTTCCTGAAAACCAATAAAAACCAATATAAAAAATATGACAAACATTTGTGATACTGTCTTATGCTTGCCGGCTTTTCCTGCCGCCAGTACTTTTCCCTTATTAAGTGCAAATAACCGCAAAGAAGTTATTAATATCTCCCGCGATATTATAATCATAAACATCCAGGCATTGATCAACCGCAATTGAAGGAAAGCCGCAAACGCCGCTAATACCAGGATCTTATCCGCGATCGGATCCATAAGTTTTCCAAAATCAGTGATCATATTCCTTTTCTTAGCGATCCTGCCATCAATAAAGTCCGATAAAGCGGCAATTGAAAAAACCAACAAACTGATAACTTTCGTCCACCAAATCTGTTCCCAACATAATAAAAACAGCATAAATACCCCAGTCAAAACGATCCTCAGCATTGTTATTTTATTGGCAATATTCACTTCTTTAATCCTTTCCTTCCAATCAATAGGCGTAGAATCTTACTCTTTGGCCTCACCGGATAAATCATATTCCAAAGTATCGGTAATCTTTACCTTCACAAAACTGCCTGCCTCAATAGTTTTTTTGGAATTAACATATACAAGCCCGTCTACTTCCGGGGCATCATACTGGCTCCTGCCTAAATAAAGTCCGTCTTTTTTTTCATCAATTAAAACATTAATAACTTTACCTAAAAATTTAATATTATTTTCTTCGGAAATTTTTTGTTGGGCGCTCATAATCGCGTTAAACCTGCTTATTTTAGTTTTCTCGGGAACCTGATTTTGAAAACTATACGCGGCAGTCCCTTCTTCCCTTGAATACATAAACGCTCCAAGCCTTTCAAATTTAGTTTCCTCGATAAACTTAAGCAGCTCATTAAACTCTTTATCAGTTTCACCGGGAAACCCCACGATCACAGATGTCCTTATCGCCGCTTCGGGTATATTTTTCCTGACCTGCTGAATTAAATCCAGGATTTCCCTTTTAGATATACGCCTATTCATTAATTTTAATATATTCTCACTAATATGCTGAATAGGCAAATCAAAATACCTGCAAATCTTAGGCTCATCTTTTATTACCTCTAATAATTCCTTTATAATCTTATGTGGATAGAGATAAAGCAGCCTGATCCATCCGATATTTTTTGCTTTCTTGGCTATTTTTCGCAATAACTGCGGCAATTCTCTTGTGCCGTACAAATCCAGGCCGAAACCGGAAATATCCTGCCCGATAATATTCAATTCAGAAACCCCGGCTTTATTAAAAGCGGAAACTTTATCCAATACCGAATCAATATCCAAACTCCTGAATTTGCCTTTTATCTTAGGGATAACACAATAGCTGCAATTATTTACGCAGCCATCGCAAATTTTAAGGTACGCGTAATGTTTTGGCGTAATGGAGAAACGTTCTGTGCTGTGATTTAACGCGGCTGCCCCGATAAAAGCGTCTATCTCAGGCAATTCTTCCTTCAATTTATCTTTATAACGCTGGGCTAAACATCCGGAAACTATGATCTTTTTAAGCTTGCCTTCTTTCTTTAAACTGATCAGATCAAGAATCGCGTCAACCGACTCTTTTTTCGCGTCATCAATAAAAGCACAGGTATTTATTATCGCGACATCAGCCTTATTAATATCAACAATATCATATCCTTTAGAACTTAACCTGCCTAAAATAGCCTCCGCGTCCACAAGATTCCTCGGGCAGCCTAAATTCAATATCCCAATTTTATTTTTACGCATTATTATCGAGGAGTGCTCAGCCCGTCTTTAGTAATCACTATATTTTTAAGCGATTGGCCGCGGCGCCCAAGGGCAGGGATAATTTTGCCATTAACTTCAAGTTCCACAACACCGGCATTACCCAAAGATAATTCTATCTTGTCTTTTGCCTGCCAGTATTCAAACCGGTTTTTTTTAAGATTATTCTGAAAAATAACCTTACCGTCGGTTTTCACTTGCATCCAGCAATCCTCTTTCGCGCGTACGCCTAATTTTATCGCGGCAGCGGTTGTCTCAAGGCGCGAAGGCTTCACAGCGGAAGGCGCCTCCCCTTGGGGCTTGACAGGATTAATTTTGCTTTCATGTTTAGGAACAATAACGGGCAATGGAGATTGCGTTTTTTTAACACGCGCCTTTTCTACTTTTGGTTTCTTAGGCAACGATTTGATCTTTAATATAATACTTTTTCCGAGGTTGAACAACCCCATGCCAACCGCGACAACAATTACAACAAATAAAATTACCTTTGCTTTGCCTTGAATAAACTTAATTACCTCAGGCATAACCGGCTCTTTTTTTACCACAACTACGGGTTTTTTTTCTTTTTCCGGAGCGGGTTTTTGAGGCTCTGCGGCTTTAACAGTTTCTTTAACTTTAATGCTAGAGACATAATCATCGGGATTAAGATCGAGTAATTTACAATAAATCTTTAAAAAGCCTCTTATATAGATAGGGCTAAGATTGATAATGCTGTCTTCTTCTATAGCCTTTAAGACATTAAGATGTATTTTAGTCCTTTTTTGCACATCTTCAAGGCTAAGGCCTTTTTCTAAACGTTTTTTCTTTATTCTTGCGCCTATAGTTTCCATATTTATATACTTATTTTAACTACTCAGACTTATCGGGCAAAAGATCTTTCCTTAACCATTCTTCCCTATCAACTAAAATCTTACGCGGTTTACTGCCTTCATAAGGGCCTACCAGTCCATCCAGCTCCATAGTATCAATAATACGCGCGGCGCGGGTATACCCCAGGCGTAAACGCCGCTGCAGGATAGAAACCGACGCCTGGTTACTTTCAATGATTATTCTAACCGCTTCATCATATATTTCATCCTTTTCACCATTTGTCAAATTTGATTTCTGCTGTTCCTTCACGATCTCATCGTTATAAACCGGTTTAGCTTGCGCTTTAATAAAATTCACTACCCGTTCAATTTCCGAGTCTTTCACAAGGCAGCCTTGAGCGCGCGTTAATTTCTCCTCACCCGGCTGCAAAAACAACATATCGCCTTTGCCAAGCAATTTATCAGCTCCATTCACATCCAGAACCGTACGAGAATCAACTTTAGAAGCGACTTTAAAAGATATACGCGCGGGAAAATTAGCCTTAATAACCCCGGTAATAACATCTACCGAAGGCCTTTGAGTCGCCATAATTAAATGTATGCCCACGGCGCGGGATAACTGCGCCAAACGAGTAATTGTACTTTCAATCTGATCACGCGCGACCATCATCAAGTCGGCCATTTCGTCGATAACTACTACAATATAAGGGATTTTATCCCCTTTTTTATTGTAAGCATCAATATTTCTTGCGCTTACTTTTGCCAACAATTGATACCTGTCTTCCATCTCGCCGACAACCCAATTTAAAGCGGCTGCCGCTTTTTTAGCGTCCGTAAGCACCGGGCATAATAAATGCGGCATGCCATTAAATGGCACCAACTCCACCATTTTCGGATCCACCATCAAAAATTTTAAATCGTTAGGCGAAGATTTAAAAAGCATGGATAGGATCAAACTGTTAACACAAACAGTTTTACCCGCGCCGGTTGTCCCTGCAATCAAAAGATGCGGCATATCCGCTAAATCCGCGATCACAGCATGCCCGGCAATATCCTTGCCCAGCGCCAGGCTTAAATTAGAATCAGAATTCTGGAATTCAGTTGAAGACAATAAATCCCTTAAAGAGACTAAACTGCTTTGCGAATTAGGAACCTCAATGCCTACCCTGGCTTTGCCGGGAATAGGAGCGACAATTCGTACTGATTGCGCTTTCATTACTAAAGCGATATCATCCTCTAAATTAACAATACGGTTTAGTTTTACCCCTGGCGCCGGCTCAAGCTCATAACGGGTAATCACAGGCCCCCGTTCAATATCGGTAACCCTGGCTGAAATACCAAAATCATTCAAAGTTTCTTCCAATATCTGAGCGTTAGCTTTAAGATTATCCTTAAGTTGCCTTTCTTCGGAAACAGGAGTCACTTCCAGCAAATCTAAAGACGGCAGGATATAATCGCCTATTTTTAATTCCTGCGGCCGCGTTTTTACTTCCTGGGAGCTTTCAGATTTTGCTTTTATCTGAATATTAGGCTTAACCGGCGATACCGCCTTTGAAGGAGTTTCAAGGGATTTAAACTTTTCCTCGGGGTCGCGATACCCTTTTTTATCCAGTTTGCTGTTAAAAGCTGCCCTTTCAGAAACCTTCGGCCTGATCTTTATCTTAGAAAACATTTTAAAAACGGGCTTTATTTTAGATACAATATTTGTAAAAAAAGTTGATATCAAAATATCCGTAACCAAAACAATGGATAAAATAATAAGCGTAATAAAAAGGATACTGCTGCCCAACTGCCCGAAATACGCGTTGGTAAAACTGGATGTTATATACCCTAAAAAACCGGCATGAGAAAATTTAACAGCCGCGTTATTCAGGCTAAACGTGCCGATAAGAGAACTAACGGATAACAACAAAATGACAACGCCTAATAATTTTGGCGGGCGTAAATCTGGCCTTAACTGCTTGAATAACTTAGCCCCCAAAAACAAAATAAGCGCCGGGATAATATAACCGGATTTACCGAATAAAAAGAAAATTATTCCGGCTAAATAAGCGCCAAATGTGCGGATAAAATTCTTAGCGGGGATATTAGGATGGGAAGTGTAAAACCCCAGGTCAAACGGAGTAAATGAAATCAAACTGGCAAAAACAATAATGCCAGCCGCTACTATAATCACTCCCTGAATTTCATTTATCCTTTTCGCTTTCACTTATCAGATCAAATTTATCTTTACCCCCGGATATCAAAGCACTCATACACTCGGAGGATTAAATCATCATTCTTGAGGAGCTTGCTTCTTGCTTAAATTGATCCTGCCCAATTCATCAATGCCTATAACTTTGACTTTTATTATATCTCCAATTTTAATTACGCTCTCAACATCTTTTACAAAGGTATCAGATAATTCAGAAACATGTACCAACCCTTCCTTGCCGGGAGCGATTTCACAAAAAGCGCCAAAAGGCATAATGCGTTTTACTTTAGCCACATAAATACGGTTAATTTCTATTTCTTCGGTTAAGCCCCGTATCATTTTAATCGCTTCTTGAGACTTCACAGGATCCGTTGAAGAAACATAAACACTTCCGTCATCCTGAATATCAATACTCGCCCCTGTTGTAGCTATGATCTTTTTTATCGTCTTGCCGCCCGGGCCGATAAGCCCGCCTATTTTTTCCGGATTAACCTTAATTATTTCGATGCGAGGGGCATAAAGCGATAATTCTTTGCGCGATTCGTTAAGAGCCGCGTTCATTTTGGATAGAATAAAAAATCTGCCCTCTTTTGCCTGGGCTAAACACTTCTCCAATAAATCAACGCTTATCCCATTGATCTTCAAATCCAACTGCACCGCGGTCATCCCATTTTTAGTGCCGGCGACTTTAAAATCCATATCCCCAAAATGGTCTTCTAACCCCGCGATATCGTTTAATATCACCGCTCTATCGCCTTCCTTGATCAATCCCATTGCTATACCGCTGACAGAATCTTTTATGGGAACACCGGCATCCATTAAAGACAAGGTCGCAGCGCACACTGTCGCCATGCTGGATGACCCGTTAGACTCTAAAATTTCAGAAACCACCCTTACTGTATAGGGGAATTTATCTTTCAAAGGCATTACCGCTAAAAGAGATTTTTCCGCTAAAGCGCCATGCCCGATTTCCCTGCGGCCCGGCCCGCGCATAGGGGCTGTTTCTCCCACGCTAAAAGGCGGGAAAGTATAATGCAACATAAAAGACTTGGATTTTTCTCCTTCTAAAGCCTCAACAAGCTGTTCGTCTTCTCCCGTGCCTAAAGTAGTAACCGCTAAACTTTGCGTCTGGCCGCGGGTAAAAAGGCTTGAACCGTGCGTACGCGGCAATACCGAAACTTCACAGGTTATAGGCCTGATTTCCGTAAAACTCCTGCCGTCTATACGCGTATTCTCATCAAGGATTTTCCTGCGCACCTGCTTTTTTTCCACTTCCACCAAAGCCATCTTAATATCAGCGCCGGTATACTCGTCATTTGCAAACTTAGATTCTAATTCCTTGGACAATAAACTCAACTGCTCTTCTCTTTCATCTTTATCGCTTAATTTATATATCTCTTTGAGTTTCTCTATAGAAAAAACCTCAACTTGATTTTGAAGCTGAGGATCTATTTTCTTATATTCAATATTCGCTTTCGGCTTACCAAATTGTTTCACTAAATCATCTTGAAAACGCAATATTCCTTTAAGCGCTTCATAACCAAATTTTACCGCTTCCAAATATAATTCTTCCGATACTTCATTAGCTCTGGATTCCAGCATAACAATGCCGTTATTATTCGCGGCAATAACAACATCTAAATCAGCTTTCTCTAATTCCGCGTACGTAGGATTAAGTATAAACTGTTTATTATCATCGGTATTAGCGTTAACATCCTTAATATATCCCACACGGCAACAAGCTATCGGGCCATTAAAAGGGATATCAGATATAGATAATGCCGCAGAAGCACCAATAACCGAAAGGATATCAGGGTCATTTTCTCCATCGCTGGATAAAACAACAGCCACTACCTGAACCTCGTTGAGGAAACCTTCAGGGAACAATGGGCGTATAGGCCGGTCAATAAGGCGCGCGGTTAAAATCTCACTCTCGGATGGCCTGCCTTCCCTTTTAAAAAAACCGCCCGGAATCCGGCCTGCCGCGTAAGTCCTTTCCTGACACTCGACGGTCAAAGGGAAAAAATCCCGCCCTTCCTTGACACTTTTAGACATACAAGCAGTAACTAAAACCACGGTACCGCCATATTGAATCCTCACCGAACCATTAGCCTGCTTGGCTATCTTGCCTGTTTCCAAAATAAACTCATTACGCCCAAAATTAACCTTCATAGTTCCAACTTGCATAATTATACCCTTCCTAAAATAAGTAAAAACTGAACTTTTATTTTCTCAAATTAAGTTTATCCAATAACTCTTCGTATTTTTTAGTATCATTTTCTTTGAGATAGTTCAGCAATCTGCGGCGCCTGCCGACAAGGCCTAAAAGCCCGCGCCTTGAATGGACATCCTTCTTATGCGATTTAAAATGTTCGCCTAAGGTATTGATCCTTTCCGTCAAAAGGGCAATCTGAACTTCAGAAGAACCGGTATCTCTAGAATTAATTTTGTAATTTTCAATGATCTCTGTTTTTTTAGTTTTAAGTATAGCCACTTTATTCACCTCCTTTAGTAAGTTATTATATGTTATTTTACGTTTTAAGTCAATATGTTCCTGGGTTACTAATTTTAAGAAATAAACTTGAGGGCTTCTTTTATCGGTTGGCCTTTATATACTCCCAATTTTCGCGCCGCAAGGCTGCAAGAATGGACTGTCGTTTTCATCGCTTGGCCAATAGTAGATACCCCCGTAATCATGACTGCCGCATCATTAAACCGCTGGGCGGTTTTTAAATTCAAATACCCGCACATAACATAACCTCTGCGCGCCTTGAACAAGATCAGGGTTTTTGACAACAACTTGATCGAAAAAGCATCAATGTATCTTTCCCCAACTTTTATTTTTTTATGTATTAACATATATTACTGCGGTTTTTTCTCGCCAAAAATTCCACCTGTCCCAGATAAAGATCGCATATTAGTATCAAATTGTTGATACCCGGCCGGGACCTCGAACAACTCATCGGGCTGTGCCACCACAAAAATCTTGGTGTATTTTATTACCCAACTGCCATCCTCCGCGGCTTTCTTCACCGGGATATTTATTCCGGGCAGCATCCACAAGAAAGCAGTATAAACCTTGTCCTCCATCTGATAAGTTATTCTATATTTATCAGTATTTTGCCCATCCACTATTTCATTGCCCGCGGCCTTTCTTTCCAATTCACCCGGTATATTATCCGTCCCAATAAATATATTTTGAAGCTGCAAGGGCATTCCTATGTACATTTTGCCCTTCGGCATAACTACCCACATTACATTTTTATCTATCCGGGCGATAGTAATAATCTCGCCTGTCTTAACCATTACTTTTTCATCTGTAACGGCAATTTTCCCTTTCTCACGTGTTTCTTTCGAGATAAAAGCCAAATCAGCGGAAAACTCCGCCGCGTAAGCCGCTTGAAAAAGAAACATAAAACAAATCGTAAACTTTACAAACATACCAACATTTCGTGTGTAAAAGGGGACGTTTCAAAAAAACAGAAACGCCCCCTTTAGATAGACGCCCTTTTCAAATACCGTTTTATTGCTTTTTACTTAAAACTTCTATAATCTTATCCAACCTGACAAGCACCAACACCGTAAAAATTACAGCCCATATTATTATCCCAAAAGAAATCATCACTGATAAAATATTTACGCCATATCCCGTCATCACTGCCTCCTTTTAATGACCCCCGGCTGATTCGTTTTACATTCGCAAAAGCGGATCAAAACGGCGGGGGCGAATTTCCGCCGTAGGCGGACCAGCCTCCGGCTGGAACCCCGCAGCCTGCGAAGTAAATTTCGAAGCCTGCCTGCCGCAGGCAGGAAATTTACAAGCGATTAGGCAAGGAATAAATCCTCTTCAGCTTATTTCACAGCAATTTAAATTGTATCATATTTTCATAAAAACGCAACAGGATAATTAATGTTACCTGCAGAGGTAGAAAAACTGGCAGTATTTGCATTGCTGCGGGTCTTCTTCATCGGCTTTAAACGGCATATCCGGATTCAGTATATCGCGCAATGTAGAATCTATTGCTTTTAAATAAACAGCCATAATTTCATCTTTATCTTCAGGCTGCTCTTTATTGTTAAAAAACATACTTAACCCTAAATCCTTTATCGAATAAAGGCAGGCGTTTATTTCCGTATCTTTATAGTTTTTCCCGGCAGCAACCAAATAATAATATAAAGGCAGTTGAAAAGATTTAACCGTATCTTTTAGTTTCTCCCGTTGGAATCCTGCCTGCTCTATTTTTTCTATATCAGTTTCCGGCATAATACCGGTATTGCCGGTTTTATAATCAATAATCAGGCTGCTTCCATCACCAAGCCGGTCTATCCTGTCAATTACCGCCTTAAAACTAAAAACTCCGCTGGATAATTCTATCTTTGCTTTAAAAGACGCTTCTAAACAAAAGATTTCGCGGATATCCCTTTCTTCTTCTTTGTCCAGAAACCTGCGCATCCTGTAATCAAGTATTTCTTTAATAAGGAATGCCTCCGTTTTCATCCTCTTCTCGAATTCATCGCTGAATTTCTTGTCCAAAGCGGATAAAAACCTCTCTTTAAACTCTTTATTAACACACGGTTTTTTACCGATAAACTCCGCGAATTGCTGCGCGAGCAGTTCATGGACAAAAGTGCCGATATCCACGCCTTGCAGCTGTCCCAGCAGGTTTTCTTTCTCTCTAAGCCCCAGAACATACTGATAATAAAACCTTAAAGGGCAATGTAAATACGTATTTATACTGGAAGCGGAATAATCATATTGCTTTAAAAACGCGGTTATGGCAAAATCCTTTTTTATTTCCAGCCTCTTAGGCAGCACGTTCACTTTAAAAGCCCCCCTTGACACGGGCAAAACATCAAAAGAATTAAGCAGTTTTTGTTTCTCCCAAATAAGCTCTTCTATAAACCTGCTTTTTTCCTTATCCACTCTTTCTTGATATATCAGGCATACGTTTTTTGCCCCTGATATCAGCCGCCTGAATTGATAACGCTGGATCTCTTCTTCTTTTTCAAGGCGGTTAAGCCCCAGCATTATCATTACTTCACGGGGAATTAACGGCTCATATATTTTCAAGTTAGGTAAAACCGCTTCATTCACATCCATAAAAATAACATTCTCAAAATTCAAGGAACGCGTTTCAAAAAGCCCTAAAACCTGCAAGCCTTTTAAAGGAGAGCCTGAAAAAGAAACCATCTCACTGTCCAGTTTATTCATAAAGATCCTGAAAATATCTTCCTTTAAAAAGGGTTCCCGCGTAAACGGCGCGTTATTGAATTCTTCCTGTATAGAAAACATCTTCTCTACAATCTTTAAATTAAGAGGATATTTCTTAAGAAAACTTTTCTCAAGCAAAACCTGCAGGAACCGGTTGAGGCTTAAAGAAAAATCATGAAAGCAAGCGACTCCTTCCCAAGATAAAAATAATAACTCATGCAGTTCGGCCACAGCCTGTTTAAGTTCATCGTTGCTGGCTTCAAAATCCATTTTTTTCATGGTATTCATGGCTAAATCATACAATTGCCTGAACCCCTGTATTTGCGGCAATTGCAAAAATAAACTCCCCCCCAAAGGCGTTTCTTCCATCCCTAAAAGGATCTCTTCAATTTTATGTATTAAAATCCTGGTTAGCGCGGGATTAGAAAAAACTTTCAGGTTCTTTACCAACGGATTGGCTAAAACCTTAAGGTAATCCTTCATATAATATTCATTATTTTTTTTAGTGGACTGAGCCTTAAATATACCCTCAAAAAGAGAGTACAAAGAACTTCTTTTCAAAGGATAACCGATAGATACATTAAAATCATCGGCAACAGATGAGATCTCAGAAAGCAATGGGATAATATTTCCCGGTTCCGATAAAACAATGACTGTATTGCCTAATTTACCCGCGGGGCTTATTTTTTTAAGCGCCTCCCTTGCCAGGCATGCCTCTGAATGCGTATCAAAACCTGATTGTATAGATATATTATACCCGGGGGTAATTTCTCCCGCGGGAATTATCGGCACAGATAAACGCTTAGATAGCTTATCCAAAACACTCCATTCCTCCTGGCTGCCCTGAAAAACAAGGCTGGCTTTACCTGTGTCATAAATATTCTTTATAATATCCTGCTCGGTTTTATGTAAATAGAAAAACCCGCAAAAAAATACATGTTGGAATTCGGGAAAATCAATTTCCTTAATATACTTTGAAGCCAAAAGATATACCAACCCTCTGGGATAATTTTTCTTATCCTTTAGAACTGAGTGATAAGCCTGCCTGATAGAAATAATGCTTTGGAGCAGGCTGTTAATACTTTCAGGAACATCATAACCGATAGAAGCATTCTCCTGGATCCCTCTCAACGATTCAAACTTTATGTCTTCCAGATCCAACTGTTCAATAAAAGAAATGATCTCTCTTGCCCAGGGAAGAAACGCCGCGAAACTCTGCCTGCCTTTTAAAATATCAGCGGCTAAATCCTTCGCCAAATTATAGATAGTAAAACTGGCGTCTAAATCGGAGATTTTGGTAAAAAGCTCTTTCTTTAGAAGGGAATATTCCACAAACTCATCAATAGAAAAAAAACGCGGGGGAAAAAAACTTTTTTTTATCCTTCGGGAAAGTTCCTTGCGTAAAAATAAAGCCGGCCTTCTGCCGCCGAATACAAAAGCAAGTTTAGAAATATCTTTGCCTGGCAACAAATACTCCTCTTCAATCAGCCCTGCCAGCTTCTGAATAAAATCTTCGGATAAATTATAGGTTATTACTTTTTCCATTAGACACCTAAGTTCTCTAGTAATTATTATGCAAACATCTTAAAACTTATGGCTTAAGAATGAAAGTTTTGTGAGCACACAATTAGAAATTTTTTGGCAAATGTCTGCAAGGTTTTACGACGAGCGAATGCCGAAACTGAAGCCCGTGCTTTGCTTCGCAAAGCAAAGCAGCGGGCTGAATTTCGGCAATTGAGCGCGCCGTAAACCGCAGCAGACGGCAAAAAATTTCGTGTGCGAACAAAACTTTTATTCTCCCCATAAGTTTTCACAATTAACCGATAGATACTTCTTCCTGGCTCAAATCATCCAGGTAAATTAACACCCCTCTAATTATAGAATCAGGGTATATTTCTTTGATTATCTCCATATACTCTCTAACCTGCCCTTGATATAAAACAGTATCGTCTTTGGCGCTTTTGTAATCAATTATCAAAACTTCTTTTTGTTTTATAATCAAACGGTCTATCCTCTTAGTATGCCCGCTTAAATCAACAATTTCCTTTTCAAGATAGATTTCCCCATCTAAAACTTCAAAATAACAACTCAGCTCTTTTTTATTCAATAAACCGTTAATACAGCTTTCATAAGGCGCAAAATCATTGACATGCGGGAATTTAACCCGCGTTTTCTCTATAGCAAGCTTAACCGCCTCTTCCTTATCCTGGCGATAAAGATTGCCGATAAAAGAAAGTGCGCAATGTAAAACTTCTCCCCTCAATACCTTTTGCCTTGCCTGCAAAACAGTTTCATCGCTAAACTCCTCTTTTAACCTGGGGACCCAGTCCGTATATTCAGAAACAGGGATTTCCAATACCGAAGGCGATTCTATCGCACCATCTTTTAACCGGCAACCTGTTTGGCCTTTTTCGGAATCATTCTCCGGCAAAAGGCAAGCCGCTAAATTATTGCCTTTGTCAGCCTTTAACGGTATAAAAATATACATCTCTTCTTTTGCCCGGGTAAACGCGACATATACACTGTTTAATTCATCAATAAATGCCTTCAAATATTCCTGCCTGTAAATTACGCTAAGCGCGGGAGAAAAATCAATATATTTCTTTTTTAAATACATCAGATTAAGGCCGGCATTATCCACAACAGGCAATTTAGTATCAACTTTAACATTCATTTCCAGAAACGGAATAATAACTACCGGGAATTCTAATCCTTTTGATTTATGGATCGTAACTATTTTAACGCAATCATTGTCCCTGACATTAACATATAAATCTTCCTGTTTGGCATTGTCAAAGAATTCCAGGAACGAAGAGATATTAAAGCCCTCTTCTTCCTGCTCTCTGATAAGCTCCAAAAAGCGCATAAATATCCCCTGATAACCGGAGAAACCGGCAAGCACATTAAATTTACTAAATACCCCGATCACCAATTCATAAAGCGGGACAAACCCGGCGTTCTTAAAAAAATCTTCGATTAAGTTATCCCAAATCTCCGGGAATTGGCCGCGGAATTCCTTATATAAATACCCGGACTCTTTTTTACCCCGCAGTTTAAATAAAAACCCTTGAATATCCTCTTCTTTAATACCGGAGGCTTTAACAAAAATTTCTCCCAGGATGAACGAAGCAAAAGAAAGGTTATCGATCGGAGAATTTAAAAATTTAAGTAAAGACACCAATTCCTTTATATATGTATTTTGCCGGATATCCAGCGTCTTTTCCGATTCCACCGCGATACCTTCTTCTAAAAACCAAGAGGTCAATAATTGCGCCTCATCATTTTTCCTTACCAAAACCGCTATTTCTTTAAGCGCGAACCTCACGCTTAAATCCCCGATAAGAGCGATGATCCTGCCTCTTGCAAATTCATCACGTTCCTGCTTTGTTTTAGAATCAATAAACTCCGTTTTCACGTACCCGCCAACTTTATTTTCCCTGCAGGTTTGCGCGGCATCTTTAAATATATTGATAATTTCATCCTTATCAGCGGCCGTAAACTCCAAACCGCTTTTAGATGCCTCATCCTTACGAGCCAGAAAACCCCTTAGGTTATCTTCAGAAAACACCATATTATTGAAACCCACGATTTCCGCAAAGCTGCGATAATTCTTATTCAGGGATTCCGGAATAATATTCAACCCGGCAAAATGCCCCTTTACCGAGTCTATCAACGACGCATCCCCTCCCCTGAAACGGTAAATAGCCTGCTTCTTATCCCCCACGTAAAACAAAGAACCATTAACCGCAAGAGCTTCTTGCGCCATCGGAAAAATATTCTCCCATTGAAGCAGGCTTGTATCCTGAAATTCATCAAACAAAAAATGTTTAAACCTGCCTGCCAGCCTGCAATAAAGCTCCGGCATTGAAAGAGACTTCTCGTTAAAAAGAAAACTAGCCTCTTTATTTAATGATTCCAGGAACAAAACATCATCTTTCGCCGATTTAGTTTTTAGATCTTCCAACACTTTATTAAAAATATCCACATAACAATTAAACATTGAATACGCTTCTTTTTCACAAAGCTGCCTTATGCCGTTTTTGACGTTATTCCACATACCCCGGATTTCATCAGCAACCTCCACGCCTTTTCTGACAGGGAGATCTTCCCTTTTAAAAAAGCTGGAAAGATCGTCAATATCAAAATTCTCTTTGGGCTGTTCAAAAAAACTCTCAAAGGCAGCTGAAAAAGACTTATGCACGCCATCGGGCAAATTATCCTTAAGCTCTTTCATATCTTTTAATATGCTTTTCTTGCATAGAATTAAATCTTCTGTTTCTATAGTGCCGCGAATAAAGGAACTTGAATGCTTATTGTTTTCAGAATATAACGAGGTTATTACCGCAAGGATATCCTGTTTAGGGAACCAGCCGGATTTATTTTCTATATGGATATACTGCCTCAAAAACTTTTGAAAAAGCGTGCGCGCAGAGCTATCTGCTCCTGCCTTATCTATAAGCTTATCCAAGCTGTACTCTAAATACGAAAGATAATCTTTTTCAGTTTTAAAATTTGCCGATAAATCAAGCTTAAAGGCGCAGCCGGAAAGGATCGCGTTGATAAAACTATCAATGGTCTGAACTTGGAAAAAATTATAATTCCTTATTAACTCATCCATTATCTTATGCGCCATTTTTACGGCAAATTCTTCCTCCACCCCTAAAGAAGATATAAACCCTTCTTTTTCCTTCCGGCTTACAAATTTGTCCAAAGCGATCTTTTTCAAGAACTCAAGGATCCTTTCCTTCATTTCTAAAGCGGCTTTATTGGTAAAAGTTATGGCAAGAATACTGCTTAACGGGGTGCCCATATCTGAAACAGCGGGATTTATAAGAAGCCAGATATATCTTTTAGCCAAAGCATAGGTTTTACCTGACCCAGCCGAAGCTTCGACCATGTGTATTTGAGGGAATTGGAATAAATTAGTGCCCTTATTGTTCATTTTCGCTTGACATTGCGCTATTTTCAAGTATACTTAGCTAGATTTTATATAAAGCCCGATTAATGCAGTTTCCCTTAAAATTCTGATTTAATAATCCGAACAAACTTATAAGGAGCCTTAAAAATGGAAAAAAAATGCGTTATTTGCAATAAAATTCCTCTTAACGGAAAATTATTAGTAAGAAAAGGTTTAGTTAAAAAGAAAGGCGGCACCGGCAGTAAAATAAGCCGTGTATCAAAACGCAAGTTTCTCCCGAACCTTCAAAAGATCCGTATTTTAGTTAATAACCTCCCCAAAAAGGTTTATGTTTGCACAAAATGCATAAAAAAAGGCGAAATTTTAAAGGCATAATTTTTCACCAGGGAAATCATTATTAGAAAACCAGGCCTTCCTAAATATTTTTAGGAAGGCCTGGTTTTTTTAGGATAACTTTCCGTAAAGAAAATATCTTTCACTTCTAAAATAATACTCGTTTCCCCCTGCCAGGAGTCCATACGTGTATTATACGCCATATCAAACGAACCGGCTTTAACAAGGCCATCCAACAAACTGCCTTTACCAAATCCGATCGCTTGATATGTAAATTGGCCGTCATTAACCCAGAATTTTATAGTATCCCTGCCTAATAATTGAGGCAAGCCCTTAAGCTTAAGGTTGCGCGTATAAAATAAAGGTTCGGGATTGCCGCTGCCAAAAGGCTCAAGCATTTCCAATTCAGCTATAACTTTATCATCTATATCAGCTAATTTTAATTCCATATCGATATCTAAACTCGGCAGTAAATCTTCAAGGCTCATGTTTTCTTCGGCAAAAAGATTGATCTTTGTTTTAAAATCGTCTACGTTATCCTGGTCAATGCCCAAGCCTACCGCGTGGCTATGCCCGCCAAAAACATTAAGAAATTCCTTGCATTCCGATAACGCGTTAAACAAATGAAAATTCTTAATTGAACGGCCGGAGCCTCTTCCTACTCCGTCATTTAAAGATATTACAATCGCGGGCCTATAAAACCTATCGGCTAATTTCGAAGCTACTACCCCCAAAACCCCCTGATGCCAGCCTTCATTAGCAACCACGATAATCTTATGGTCTTTAAAATTAACTTTCCTTTCTATTTCACATAAAGCCTCTTCTATTATTTTATTTTCTATTTTTTGGCGCTGGCGGTTATACGTTTCCAAAAGCTTAGCGAGCTCATCAGCCTGATTTTTTTCATCAGCCGTCATTAATTTTAAAGCGGTTTCCGCCGTATCCATACGGCCGCTGGCGTTAATACGCGGGCCCAATATAAAACCTACGGACGTGGAAGTAATTTTTTTATTCATAATACCGCAATTTTCAAGCAAGGCCTTAAGGCCGATCTTATTTGTCCGCGCCAGGCCGGACAAGCCTACCTTTGTAATAATCCGGTTCTCTCCGTTTAAAGGAGCAACATCAGCGATAGTGCCTAAGGAAACCAAATCCAGATCCTCCACAAGAGAATCATCGGTAAGGGCTTGGCAAAGCTTATAAACAACCCCCACGCCCGCCAGATCCCGGTATCCATATTTTTCCCCTTTTATTTTAGGATTTATCATGGCCGAAGCAACCGATACATCTCCGGAAGAAGGCTCATGATGATCCGTTATAATAACATCTATATTGGCGCGCCGGAGATGCTCTATCTGTTCCCTGCTGTTTGTGCCGCAATCCACGGTTATCAAAAGCTTAGCGCCTTTTTCTTTAACAATATTCAAGATATTTTTGCTCAAACCATACCCTTCTTTAATGCGATGCGGTATATAATGCGTTACATCTACCCCTATCTTTAAAAGAGTATTTTTTAGCAAAGCAACCGAGGTTATTCCATCTACATCGTAATCCCCGAATATCATGACTTTTTCCTTATTCCTGCCCGCCGTTTTGATAATATCGGCAGCTTTACGCATATCATCAAATAAATAAGGATTTAAGAGATTATTTAAATCGGTATTTAAAAATTTATCCGCATCCGCCGTATTGATAACACCCCGGTTTATCAACAACTGCGCCAGGACACATGAAATACCAAGTTCTTTTCTAAAAATTTGTTGTAAAGCAATATTGGAAGGGAGAAATTTTAAGGCTTTATAGGTATGCATAGAAAAACAGATAAATTACATTTTCTCCGGCCGGGAAATGCCTAAAAGTTCAAGCCCCGTGGCAATTACAACCCGCACTGCTTCAAGAAGCGCAAGGCGCGCGAAAGTAATTAAGTCATCCTGGCCTAAAACACGGTGTAAATCATAAAACTTATGGAATCCTTCGGCTAACTCCTGTAAATATGCTGTCAGCATATACGGATCATACGTATTTAAACAAATATCGAGCATCTGGTTAAACTGGCATAATTTTTTAGCAAGAGCGATTTCTTCCTTTTCCGTAAGAGCGCTGAAATCTATATCATCCGCGTTTATTGTTTTCTGGCTGCTGCGTAAAATACTGCAGATCCTGGCATAAGCATACTGGATATAATAAACAGGATTTTCCTGGGTTTGTTTTTTAGCAATATCCAAGTCAAAATCAAGATGGCTGGAAGTCCGCCGCATAAGGAAAAAGAACCTCGCGGCATCAAGGCCTACTTCATCAAGTACTTCCCTTAAGGTTATATATTGGCCCCTTCGGGTAGACATTTGCACGGGCTTACCTTGCCTGAATATTGTTGCCAACTGGACTATAATGATCTCTAATGAATCAGGGCTATACCCAAAAGCCTTTACAGAAGCTTTAAGCCTGTTTATATAGCCGTGATGGTCCGGCCCCCAGAGATTTATCAAAAATTCAAAACCGCGCTTATATTTTTCCTGGTGATAAGCAATATCCGGCGTAAGATAAGTATATGTGCCATCGCTTTTTATTACGACCCTATCTTTATCATCTCCCAACTCTGTAGATTTAAACCAAAGCGCGCCGTCTAATTCATAAAGGAAACCTTTTTTCTTCAATTCATCCAGCGTTTTTTCGATCTTCCCGCTCTTACCCAATTCTTTTTGGCTATACCACGTGTCAAAACATACTCCAAAATCATCCAGTTCTTTTTTTATTATATTAAGTATATATTCAGACGCAAACTCCCTAAAATCGGTAATCTGTAATTTTTTATCTATAATTTCTTTGGCAATATCAAATATATACTCGCCCTGATAATGGTTTTCCGGAAATTCTATTTTTTCGCCCCGCAATTCCTTTAACCTTAATTCCACGGAATTTCCTAAAATATTTATCTGGTTACCCTCATCATTGAGGTAATATTCTTTTTTTACCTTAAACCCCAAAAAATTAAGGATATTGCCAAGGGCATCCCCCACTGCCGCCTGCCTGGCATGGGCAACCGACAAAGGCCCCGTGGGATTCGCGCTCACAAACTCTATAAGGACAGTTTTCCCGCCTCCTAAATCAGCCTTTAAAGACTCGCTGCCTTTTGAAATAATGGTTTTTAGCCGGCCGTAAAAATAGCTTTCCGTAAAATAGAAATTTATGAACCCGGCGCCTTCTATTTTAACTTCTTTTATATAATCTTTTAAAGGGCTGGCGGTAAGTTTCTTATTGATATCACTTATAATCAAAGCGGCAACATCGCGAGGCGGCTTCCTGAGAACTTTGCTGAGACGCAAAGCAATATTAGTCGATAAATCACCGAAACGGGTATCTGTGGGAATATCTAAAATGATCTTCTTATCTTCCCCCTCTAGATTCAAGCCCGTTATAACTGAGGACAATAGATCCTGTATATTATTTTGCATTATAATAGTCTTTTTTATCTTGTTTTGATTCCGAAGGCAATACGAAACAGTGGGGGCGCATTTTATTCTTTAACCACATTCTTAGGGATTCTTACTCTTTTCGCGTCAGACCATAAACGTTCCAAGGCATAAAATTCCCTCGTAGGCTTATAAAAGATATGCGCTACAACAAAGGAATAGTCCACAACAACCCAACCTGACTCATCATTATAGGAAACCTGAGAAAAGGGCCGTATTTTATCTTTTTCTAAATCTTCAGCTATAGCATGGGCAATCGCGTTTACCTGCCGTAAAGAATTGCCGCTTGCGATAACAAAATAATCGCAAAAGCCGCACACAGCGCGCATATCAAGGACGTAAACTTTCTGCGCTTTCTTGGATTTAGCTATATCAGCAATGCGCAAAGCTATCTTTTTTGATTCTATATTCAGTTTGCCTCCTTTAACCCTAAAATCGGTAATATACAGGCTGTGCCGTAATTAACGGCACAGCCTGCATAATTATATTCTATTTTTGTTTTCCTAAAATTTTATACATTCCCGTATTGCAATCCGGGCATTTGCCTTTTGCAGCCGGACGGCCGTTTTTCATTGTTACTTTCTGTTCATCTTTCATTTCCTTGCTAGCCTTACACTTCACGCAATAACCTGTTTCTGCCATTTCTTTCCTCCTTTTAACCCCTTATTCAGGGCACTACACTCTTCCCCCTACACAACGTTACTAGCAATACAGCCACATATATACCACAGCTTACAATATATGTCAATTACCCTTTGCCGCTCTGCGAGCGCATAGTTTGATCCTCTTCTATCTCGCCTACAATCTCTTCAATCAAATCTTCCAATGTCAACAGGCCAAGTGTTTTTCCGTGTTCATCAACCACTATCGAAATCTGCAGCTTATTCGCCTGAAAAACCTTTAATAATTCATTTACCCGCATATCGGCTGAAACGCAATAAGGCTTATGCAACAGATCCTGCAGCAAAAACAGCCCTTTATCCCTTAAGATATAAAGCAAATCATGAGAATAAACTATCCCTTCAATATGATCTACTGAGCCTGAATAAACAGGCAATCGGGCATGCCCTTTTTCCACAAATATATTCAGTAACTCTTCCGGGCTGGCTTTTATATCCACTGCTGTCATTTTATCCTTAGGAACCATTACCTCTCTGACTTTTGTGTCGCCGAACTCAAAAATACGGTGCAGCATTTTGCGTTCTTCTTCGCTTAATATGCCTTCATCTTTGCCTATTTCTATCATAACGCGCAATTCCTCCTCGCTTATTAAAGGAGACTTTTTGGTATTGCCGGCTTTGAATAACCTTATAATATAATTGCTTACCGCTGAAAAAATATCGATAAGAGGATGAAAAATATTAATAACTACTACCCAAAGGGGTGCCGCAAAAAGGGCGATTTTCTCCGTATGTTTTATAGCTAAAATCTTAGGCGTGATCTCACAAAAAACAACTATGCTTAAAGCGGTAACAATAGTAGCGACAACTACGCCTAACCTTTCGCCGTAGATATGCACAAACAGCACCGTAACAATTGCCGATATCGCGATATTCGCGAAATTATTAGTGATTAAAACCACCGTAATAAACCTGTCTGATTTCAGTATAAGCCGGTGCACAAACTCAGCGCGTTTTACCCCTTGCATCATCAAATGCCGCAGGCGTATTTTATTAAACGCTATAATGGAGGTTTCCGAAGCGGAAATAAAAAAAGAAAGGAATGCCAGGATAATTAAAATTAGAGGTAAGGAGGATATCAATTGCATAGAGATTAACTAAAATGAAGCTGCTTGGCGATATCTTCTTGGGCGTCATTTACCGGGCCTATAACGGCAAGATTTATTTTCTTCTCTTCAAATAAATACTGTGCCACTTTACGGATATCCTGCCGTTTTAAACTTTTTACCTCTTCGGCGGCTTCTTCCAAAGTATAAGCTTTATCCATCGTAACAACGGAATCCCCGATCCAAAGCATATTATCCATAGTATCTTCCAATGCCAACTCAAGCTGCCCCAGGTAAAATTCCTTGGCACGCTTAAACTCATCTTCCGTTACCAAGCTCTCTTTGATATTCTGAAGTTCTTTCAAAATTACTGATATAGCCTGGTTTACTTTCCGATTATCAATACCGGCGTGTACTAAAAAAGCGCCGGTATCGGCAAAAGGCTTCACCTGTGTCCCAATCTCATAAGCCAAGCCTAACTCTTCCCTGACTACGTTAAACAGGCGGCTGGACATATTAGCGCCTAAAATTACATGCAATAAAGCCTGCGCGTATTTTAAGGGGTGGCCCCTCTTATAAGCGTGAAAACCTAACGCCAAATGGGTCTGCTCAGTCTCTTTATGCAAAAATTTAAACTGCGGTTTCTCTTGAGCTTCTTTGGCTTCTAAAAATGTATTTATATTTTGATCTTTTGAATGTGAAACTAACGTTGCCACCCTTTTTGTAAAGTCATTGGGTTCAAATAAGCCGGCAATACTTACGACAATATTAAGCGGCGTATAATATTTATTCTTATACGAATATAGATCCTGCCGCGTGATCTTATTTATCGATTCCACCGAACCAATAATGCTCATCCCCAACGCGTGCTCCGGCCACAATAATTCATCCAAAAGTTCATACACATAGCTTTGAGGCAAATCCCTGTACATCTTTAACTCTTCCAGGATTACCGTCCTTTCTTTCTGGACTTCAACTTCCGGCAATAACGGGTTTATCACCATATCCGACAGAATATCCAAACCCAGATCCAAATAACGATAAGGTAATTTTACCAAATAACAGGTAACTTCTTCCGAAGTAAAGCCGTTTAAATTACCGCCCTTGCCTTCAATAAGCTCCTTAAGTTTACGGTAAGAATATTTCTTTGTGCCTTTAAACAAAAGATGTTCCAAATAATGGCTTATCCCCTTATTCCCGGCGTTCTCGTATCTGCCGCCTGCTTTGATCCAAATCCCTAATGAAACTGATTTCATCTTCGGCATTCGGTTCATAATAATCCTTAAGCCATTGCCTAATGTCGTTTTTTTATACATTATAACTCCTCATCTCTTTAATTTTTGATTAAAAAAGGCATGTTATCCTTTTAATTTCCGGACAAAACCGGCGGCTTTATCTATTAAATCAGGTTTTCCTATATTCTCCTTTATTATATTAACGATAGCGCTTCCTACAATGACACCATCTGAGAATTCCTCAATTTGTTTTACCTGTTGATGGCTGGATATGCCAAAACCAACACAAACCGGCTTATTAGTAAATTGTTTAATTAATTTTAATTGCCCGGCAAAATCAACGGATAAACTGGCGCGAGGCCCGGTAACTCCCGTTAAAGAAACATAATAAATAAATCCTGTTGAAACTTTAGCAATTAATTTTATCCTCTCTTTAGTACTGGTAGGCGCGAGAAAAAAAACAGTATCAAAGTTGTTTTCCCTGGCAGACACAATAAATGAACGCGCTTCTTCGGGAGGCAAATCAGGAATAATTGCCCCGTCTACGCCTGCTTTCACAGCCATTTTAACAAATTTTTCCTCTCCAAAACAAAACACGGGATTATAATAAGTCATCAGGCAAATAGGAATATCCGTAGTTTTACGGGCGCGAGAAACTACCCGCAAAATATCATCAATATGAGTGTTTTTATCTAACGCCGCTTTTGACGCTTCCTGGATTATCGGGCCGTCTGCTAAAGGGTCAGAAAAAGGGACTCCTAATTCTATGATATCCGCCCCTGCCTGAGCTAATTTAACAATTAATTTTTCAGTGATTTCAAGGTTAGGATAACCGGCAGTTATAAAAGCGATGAAAGCCTTCTTATCCGCCTCTCTTAATTCCTTAAATTTTCTCTCTATACGATTCATATTCCATTTCCTGATACCTGATACTTGACACATGACACAACGTTATATCATATATCATGTGTCAGAACTGGTTTTACATTTTCAAGTTCTGCGCAACAATCCCCATATCCTTATCGCCCCTGCCTGAAACACAAACTATAACAATTGAATTCTTATTCATGCCTTTGCGCAATTTGGTCAAGTAATATACCGCGTGCGCGGATTCCAAAGCGGGGATAATCCCTTCTTTTTCCGAAAGCAATTTTAATCCTTCTAAGGCTTCATTATCCTTGACCGCCACATATTCAGCCCGCCCTGTTTTTTTATAATAGGCATGTTCCGGCCCAACACCGGGATAATCAAGGCCGGCGGAGATTGAATGCGCGATCTTTACCTGCCCATATTTATCTTCCAATAAATCAGATTTTGAGCCGTGCAAAACCCCCGGGCTTCCTGCTACTAAAGTTGCTGAATGCAAGCCGGTATTAAGCCCTTTTCCCGCGGCTTCTACCCCGATAAATTTCACATTTTTGTCTTTAAAAAAACAATGAAATAACCCCATGGCGTTACTTCCGCCCCCGACACAAGCAAGCAAATAATCAGGCAACCTGTTTTCCTTCACTAAAATCTGTTTCCTCGCCTCTTTTCCAATTACAGATTGAAAATCCCTTACCATCATCGGATAAGGATGCGGCCCGGCAACAGAACCGATAATATAATGCGTGGTACGCACATTAGTTACCCAATCACGCAACGCTTCCGTCATGGCATCCTTTAATGTCCTTGAACCGCTTTTAACCGTAATTACTTCCGCGCCCAACAAACGCATTCTTAAAACATTTAAATTCTGCCGGGCAACGTCTTCTTCCCCCATATAAATAAAACATTTAAGCCCGAATAACGCTGCCACGGTAGCGGTAGCTACCCCGTGCTGGCCGGCGCCGGTCTCGGCTATTATACGCGTTTTTTTCATATTAACCGCAAGCAGTATCTGTCCCAATGTGTTATTTATCTTATGCGCGCCGGTATGCAATAAATCTTCCCTTTTTAAATATACCTTAAAACCTAAATATCGGCTTAAATTTTTCGCGAAATATAATGGCGTAGGCCGGCCGGCATATTCTTTCAGATAATAATCAAGCTTCTGCCTGAATATTTTATCGCGTTTAGCCTTGGCGTACTCTTGTTCCAATTCATCCAGAGCATAAAATAAAGTCTCAGGAACAAATCTGCCGCCAAAACCGTCAAAATGGCCTTTTTTATCCGGTAACATAGCTTTTCCTTTAATGACCCCCGTCGCTTTGCTTCGCAAAGCGAAGCAGCGGGGGGAATTATCCCTTCGCCTGTGAAGTAAATTTCAATATTTAAAGATAAGCAGGAAATTTACAAGCGCTTAGGCAAGGAAAAATCCAAACCTCTATTATTTACTTACGCTATTATAATCGATAAAATAGTCTGTAGCAATAACTTTCGAAACGCAGCAACATTTATGCCATACTATACTAAATTCGGCTCATGCTTTAACTCTATTTTAAATAATCTCAAATAACGGAAACGAAAGTGCGCCTCCGCGCTATGATAATCTTCCCATAGGCTACTACCGACTGAGGTAACAGTAAAATTGCCAAATAAAGCATTATTAAAATATTCTGAGAAATAACTTATTAATGCAGACTCTACTATATAAACCGGTATTTCATTTCTTAAACATTCTTTAACCTTTCCTATAAATGCATCGATCTTACCATAACCATTAATATCATTCGCCATAACATTTCTTTTAGCGTAATAACTAATAAAAGGGGCATCATCCAACACAATTATTATAGAGTCATTTTCTGTTTTCTCTTTCACAAATAAGGCGAACCTTTTCTCTCCATTATAATTTTTGCGCGTATTAAGCAAGGGATACATAAAAACAAACATACTGATTACTAAGTAAGCAACAACGGCGCTAATTATAATACGATTTTTTATATATAGCTTAGAAAGCATATATGTCGCAGACATATAAACCGGAATAATAATAATATCTAAATACCGTGGAACAAAAGTATCGGTATTGGCTATACAGAATATCAACAAAAACCAAAAAAATAAAAATACTGCCAGAAACAGCTTATGTTCTACAATCATTCTGAACATCCCCCATACGGATAAGATAAATATCAATAGGGGGACAGATTTACGCAACGCGTGTAGCGCGTTAAAAAAATTATCAGAAAATAAACCTAAAAAAAAAGTTGAGCCGGTATTATTAACAAATAAAGCATTATAAATTGTATGCTTAAAATACACAAAGAAGATTAAAGAAAAAACCACAGCTAAAGGCAATATAAAAGAAACAAGCGATTTAACATCTAAACTATTGGAATAAAATGAGACCTTAAACGGCCTGACCCTAACTGTAGGCCTGAAAAAAAGCAGGAAAAATAACGGGACGGTAACCAATGCCGACTCCCTTATGGTAATAGTAAAAACAAAAAGAAGCGTAGACAATACGATTAGAAACGAGGATTTCTTATTTACCCCTTTATATAACACAAAGAATGAAAGGATAAGAAAAAATATACTCGCTCCGTGTTCTTTCCCATAAGTATTAGGAATGAAATAAAATGGAGTGAAAGAAAACAATACCGCGCAATAAAACGCCTGGCGTTTATCATTAAATAATTCGCTGACAAGCAAAAATAAAACCGCGACTGATAAAGAATGGAATAAAATACTGGAGAGATTTATTACAAAATCTGAATATAAGCCGGATATTAAAAAAGGCAGGCTGACTAAAAAACTCGAGATAACAGAACCGTATCTTCCCCGGACAGCCGGCTGTAATGTCCCTGTGTGGAAGGTCTTCTCTACAGCTTGCGCTAAAACTACGCTATCGTAATGAAATAATCCTTCATTAACAAACGCTAAACCCATTACAAAATTCAGCAAAAATAAAAACACTACCGCGAGATTCACCCCTTTATCTCGCGCGATATCCATTATTTCTTCGCGGTTTCAATAAATTTCTTTACTTTTTTATGGTCTTTTTTTCCCGGTTTTATTTCAACCGAGCTTGAAACATCGATCCAGTCCGGCTGTACCATGCCAATCGCCTCTTTGACATTTTTTACATGCAATCCTCCCGAAAGGAATATCGGACGTTTTATATGTTTTATATGGCTTATCAGCCTCCAGTCAAACTCTTTTCCTGTTCCGCCGATCTTAGAGGGCACAAAAGTATCAAAAAGGAATGCCACACATTTATACCTTAGTATATTTTTATAATCTACCTTATCTTTTATCCTAAACGCCTTAATTATTTTATAACCGCTGAACCTGTCGCAAAATTCAGGCGATTCATTACCATGAAACTGCAGCATATCAAGGCCGCATATTTTCGCGATTTGCTTAATTGACTTTTCTCGCGCGTTAACGAATATCCCGATTTTCAAAACATGCGGCGGCAATTGTTTAATTATGTCTTTTGCCTTTAAAGGAACGATATAACGCGGGCTTTTTCTGTAAAACACAAACCCCAAGGCATCAGACCCTCCATTTACCGATGTGATAGCATCTTCCAAATTAGTTATGCCGCATATTTTTACTTTGATATTTACCATCCCATTACCTCTTCCACTTTTTTGCGGATATCCTGCGCGGACATAAAAGCTTCACCGATTAAAACAGCGTTTACCCCCAATACCTTCAAAAACAACATATCCTGGCGGGCCCTGATCCCGCTTTCAACAACTATAACTTTATCTTTAGGAATTAAGGTAAAGAGCCTTTCAGTAGTTTTTAAATCTACCTCAAAAGTATGTAAATCACGGTTATTTATGCCGATCAAAGGTGCCTTTAAACTTAAAGCTTTCTTTAACTCTTTTTCAGTATGCACTTCTACCAAGCAATCCAGCCCCAAATCAAAAGCCAATTTCATTAACTCGGATAATTTATCCTTCGCAAGTAAATCCGCGATCAAAAGTATCGCGTCTGCCCCGTAAAAACGCGATTCGTATACCTGATACGGCTCAAAAATAAAATCTTTCCTTAATACAGGCAGGTTTACGATATTTCTTATTTCACTAATAAAAGTAACATTGCCCAAAAAATAATCTTCCTCGGTTAAAACGGATACCGCCTGCGCGCCCACATCCTGATAAACCAACGCGATATCTTTAAAATTAAAATCCTCCCTGATTACCCCGCGGGAAGGAGAAGCCTTTTTAATTTCGGCTATAAGCGAAATAACCCGTGGTTTATTTATTGCTTCAATAAACGAACGGGTAGGCGCTAACCCCCGGATTCTGGCAATTAATTCTTCCTCCGGCAGGGCTTGTTTCGCTAAAAGTATTCTCTCTTTCTTTTTACTGATTATTTCTTTTAATCTGTCTTTCATTATTTTTTAGGAAATTTCCTATTCGAGAAGTCCTTCAATAATATCAATTTTTCCAGGGCTTTTTTACTGTCTATTGATTTCTCCGCCAGAATAATACCGTCATTAATGGAAGAAACTTTATCTGCCGCGTATATCGCAGCCGCGGCATTCAACACTACAATATCACGTTTAAACCCGTCCTTGCCGCTTAGAATATCCAGAAGGATCCTGGAATTCAACTGGGCGTCGCCGCCCTGCAAATCCGAAAGCGCAGACCTTTTAAACCCAAAATCTTCGGGTTTTATTTCGTAAGTTTTTATTACATCCCGGTAACTCTCAGCAATAAATGTTGATGCGGTAGTAGTTATCTCATCTAAGCCGTCTGCGCCGTGCACCACCAGCGCGTGCACAATTCCTAAATTACGCAAAACATTAGCCAGCGGTTCTATCCAGCGTTTATCATAAACGCCTACCAGCTGATGCGTCGCGCCCGCGGGGTTACTTAAAGGCCCTAGAATATTAAACATCGTCCTTTTACCGATCTGTTTACGGGCAGGCATGGCGTATTTCATAGCCGGATGCAAACCTTGAGCAAATAAAAAAGCTATCCCCGCGTATTCAAGGCACTCTTCTATTTGTTCCGGAAGCATATTGATATTAACCCCCAAATATTCCAGGATATCAGCGCTTCCACAAGAACTTGATACAGAACGGTTCCCGTGTTTAGCGACAGCTATTCCGCAACCGCTGACAACAAAAGCAACAGTCGTTGAGATATTAAAGGTCCCTTTAGTATCGCCGCCGGTCCCGCAGGTATCCAAAATCACCTGCTTGCAAATATTAATTTTTGTCGCGTGCAGCCGCATAACTGTAACTGCCGCAGTCAGTTCTTCTACTGTTTCGCCTTTCTTAGCCAACGCGGTTAAGAAAAGAACAATTTGCGCGGTATCGGCTTTGCCTGTCATTATTTCTTCCATAACCGCTCCCATTTGAGCAGCCGTCAAATCCTTACCGCCTGATAATATTTCTATCGCTTCATTAATCATAATTTTAAGAAATTAGCTAATATATCCTTGCCTGCTTTGGTAAGGATAGACTCAGGATGAAACTGCACCCCCGATAAATGATATTCCTTATGCTTTAAGCCCATAATCTCGCCCTTTTTGGTCCAGGCGGTAATTTCTAAGCATTCAGGCAAACTTTTTTTATCTACAAGCAAAGAATGATAACGGGTTGCCTCAAACGGATTCGGTATACCTTTAAAAATTGCCTTCCCATTATGATAAATTAAGGAGGTTTTCCCATGCATTAATAATTTCGCGTTAATAATATGCCCGCCATAAACATATCCAATACATTGATGCCCCAAGCATACCCCTAATATAGGAATTATCCCCGCAAAACCTTTTATGACATCACATGATATACCCGCGTCCTCCGGCCTGCCCGGCCCGGGCGAAATAACAATCTTTTCAGGACGCATTTTCCGGATATCATTAATATTTATTTTATCATTCCTAAAAACTTTTATATTTTGCCCTAATTCCCCAAAATACTGGACAAGATTATAAGTAAAGGAATCATAATTATCGATCATTAGGATCATTTTTTTCCTCAGCATGACACCTGATACCTGATACATGATACTTGATACAAAATACTAGTTTGTGTCATGTATCAAGAATTAAAAGTTATTCCTTCTCCCGCCAAATCCTAGCCCCTAAACCTTGTAATTTTTCTTCTATATTTTCATATCCGCGTTCCAAATGATAAATTCTGGATATGGATGTTTTCCCTTTTGCCGCCAAACCAGCCAATACAAGGCAAGCGGATGCCCTTAAATCAGAAGCCATCACAGGAGCACCCGATAAATGTTTTACTCCCTGAACAATCGCGTGCGGGCCTTCCCTATGAATATAAGCCCCCATGCGATTTAATTCCGCCACATGCATAAACCTATCGGGATAAATCTTCTCGGTTATCACGCTGATCCCGGGAGTTATCGTCATCAAACTCATAACCTGCGCCTGCATATCCGTGGGAAAACCCGGATAAGGAAGAGTAGTAACATTAATAGGTTTTAACTGCTTTTTTGGGTACACGCGGATCCAAGTGTCACTTTTAGTTATCACAGCGCCCGTTTCGTTTAATTTATCAATAAATGCGCCTAAATGTTTAAAAGAAACATTCTTTACAGTAATATCTCCTCCTGTAATCAAAGCCGCCAGAATAAGAGTTCCGGCTTCTATCCTATCAGGGATTATCCTATGTTCAGTTCCATGCAAATGCCTTACGCCCTCTATTTCTATAATCGGCGTACCCTGGCCTTTTATTTTAGCGCCCATCTTAATAAGAAAATCCGCCAAATCTACAACTTCCGGCTCACAAGCCGCGGCCTCGATTGTAGTTATCCCTTTTGCTAAAACAGCAGCCATCATAACATTGCCGGTAGCAAGAACTGACGAACCATAAACACCGCCTAAATATATACTGTTGCCGATAAGTTTCTTGGCTTTAGCATTTACATAACCGGATTCAACATTAATATCCGCGCCCAAGGCCTTAAAACCTTTAATATGCAAATCAACCGGCCTTATGCCGATAACACAACCACCCGGTAAAGACACCTTCGCTTTATTGAACTTTCCTAAAAGCGGGCCTAACACGCAGAATGAAGCCCTCATTGTAGAAACAAGCTTATAATCCGCGATATAACTCATTTTCTTAGTCGAACTTATAACCGCGGTGCCCTTATCAAACTCTACGCACTTGCCTAACGAACGTAAAATCCGCAACATCGTATTTGTATCGCGCAAATCAGGCACGTCTTTTATCACACATGAATCATCGGTTAACAACGTTGCCGCAAAGATCGGCAACACCGCGTTTTTAGCTCCGGAAACAGTAACTTCCCCTTTTAACCTGACATCGCCTTCAACAATAAGTTTATCCATTTTTCCTTTAGCTATCAGCTTTCAGATATCAGCTGACAGCGGATAGCTGATAACTGAAAGCAAACATGTTTTTACATTTATGTTTTTTTAAATTGCGCAACAATAACCCTCTCAATATCACTATAATCTTTAATGACCTCTATTATCTCATATTCCCCTGATTCACGAAAAATATTTTCTATCGCGCTTTTCTGTCCAAATCCTATCTCCATAATTAATAAACCATTCTCTTTTAAATACACCGGCGCTTCTTTAATCAATTTACGATAAATATCAAGCCCATCATTACCGCCGTCTAAAGCGGCCCGAGGCTCATACCTTATCTCCGCCTGCAAAGTATCAATTTCCCCAAAAGGGATATACGGAGGATTAGAAACAATTATATCATACCGCGCGCCGCCGTAAACACCTAAACCAGAGAACAAATCACTATTAATAAACCTGATTTTTTCGCTTACATTGTTTATTCCGGCGTTATACTCAGCTATTTCTATAGCTTTACTTGAAATATCCGTTGCGGTTATTTCTACGCCGCGCATTAATTTCGCCAAAGACACCGCTATGCACCCCGACCCCGTCCCCAAATCCAAAATCCTTGCCCGATAACCGACAACCGATAACCGATAACCGTATTTTATGGTTGTTTCCACCAGAATTTCTGTTTCCTGCCTCGGTATCAACACATCCGGAGTAACCTTAAACTCCAGGCCCATAAATTCCGTCTTACCTAATATATATTGTATCGGCTCTGCCTTAATTCTTCTTTTTAAAACTGAACTAATAAAAAGCAATTTGTCATTATCTATTTTTTTATCTTTATTCAAATAGAGCTCTAACCTGCTGCAGCCTAAAATATCCGTAAACAATAATTCCGTTTCGTTCATAATTTACCCCTGTAACCTGAAACCGGAAAACTGGAATTTATAACAGTCACTACTGCTCTATTGACTTGGCTTTTTCCTCCGCCGCTTTTATCAATCCGTCGGATAATTCGTCCAGGTCACCATCCATTATGGCCTCCAACTTATGTAAAGTCAGATTAATACGATGGTCGGTAACCCTGCGGTCAGGAAAATTATATGTGCGGATCTTCTCACTTCTATCCCCTGAACCAATCTGAGACTTCCTATCCTGTGACATCCTTTTGGTTTCCTCTTCTCTTTTTATATCAAGAAGCCGGGCGCCTAAAATTCTTAAAGCTTTGGCTTTATTCTTAATCTGTGAACGTTCATCCTGACAAGCAACTACAAGCCCCGTAGGCAAATGGGTAATACGGACCGCGGAATCAGTTTTTTGCATATGCTGGCCCCCCGGGCCTGAAGATCTATATGTATCAACCCTTAAATCTTTCGGCTCAATACACAAATCCACCTGTTTAGGCTCCACTAAAACCGCGACAGTCGCGGTAGAAGTATGGATACGCCCTTGGGACTCAGTCGAGGGAACACGCTGAACACGATGCACGCCACTTTCGAATTTAAGCCGCCTATACGCGTCTTTACCTTTCACGCTGAAAATAATTTCTTTAATTCCGCCTAATTCTTTCATACTCGCGGACATCGCCTCTATCTCCCAACCTTTATTTGAAGCATATTGCGAATACATCCTATAAAGGTCAGCCGCAAACAAACTAGCCTCGTCTCCCCCAGTCCCCTGGCGTATTTCAACAATCACATCTGAGCCGGCATCTTTATCTTCAACAAAAAGCGCTTCTTTTAACTTTAGATCCAACTCAACTTTTTTTATCTCCAGGTTTTTGATTTCAGTTTCAGCTAATTCTAAAAAATCATTATCATGTTTATACTTCAATATAGCCTTTAAATCTTCTTCTTGTTTCACAACATCCCTATATTGCCGGAACAACCCTACCGGCTCGGCTATATCCGATAATTCCTTAGCGTATTTGCTATATTTTTCTTTATCGGAAACAACCTGATCGGAAGCAAGCATTTGTTCCAATTCACGATAACGATTTTCCAGCTTTTCTAATTGTTTAAACATAGTGCGATTTTATTTATTTTTGCCGTATTTCTTAAGGAATTTATCAACCCTACCGGCAGAATCCATGAACTTTTGTTTACCGCTAAAAAAAGGATGGCACTTTGAACAAACCTCAACTCTTATACTGGGTTTGGTAGAACGAGTGTGAATTGTGTTACCACAAGCACAAACAATTACAGCATCCTGGTAGTTTGGGTGAATTTTGTCTTTCATTTTATTACCTCCATAATGACCCCCACCGTTTTGATTTGCTTTTGCAAATGCAAAACGAATCAGTGGGGGGAAATTAATCCCGCAGCCTGCGCGGTAAATTCCGAAGAAATTTGCCGGCGTTTAGGCAAGGGATACCGTTTAATATTATCTGCTTACTGATTCATACTGTTTAAAAAGTCTTCGTTATTTTTTGTCTTAGATAATTTTTCAACTAACAGTTCCATTGCTTCTACATTACTTAATTCATTAAGTACTTTCCTTAAAATCCAAGCCTTCTGCAATATATCCGGCTTAAGCAGTAATTCTTCATGCCTGGTATTTGACCGCTTTATATCAATTGCCGGGTAAATCCTGCGTTGGAATAAGTTTCTATCAAGCTGCAATTCCATATTACCGGTACCTTTAAATTCCTCGAAGATAACTTCATCCATACGGCTTCCAGTATCGACTAGAGCCGTCGCGATAATAGTTAAACTGCCCCCTTCTTCAACAGCGCGGGCAGCTCCAAAAAACCTTTTAGGTTTTTGTAAAGCATTAGAATCCACGCCGCCTGATAAAACCTTGCCGCTATGAGGCACAACAGAGTTATACGCGCGCGCAAGCCGGGTTATACTGTCTAAAAGAATAACTACATCCCGCTTATGTTCAACAAGCCTCTTGGCTTTTTCCAAAACAATTTCAGCTACCTGCACATGCCTTTCCGGCGGTTCATCAAAAGTGGAAGATATTACTTCACCATTAACATGCCGCTGCATATCCGTAACTTCTTCCGGGCGCTCATCTATCAACAAAACTATCAAGATAGTATCAGGATGATTTGTCATGATAGCATTCGCGATCTTTTGCAAAAGCACGGTTTTGCCGCTATAAGGCTGAGCGACAATAAGCCCGCGCTGGCCTTTACCTATAGGCGTAAGTAAATCCATAATGCGCATTGAAACTTCCTGCGTTTTAATTTCTAAATTAAAATGTTCATGCGGATATACCGGAGTAAGATTGTCAAAAAGCACTTTTTCTTTTGCTTCCTCCGGATTTTCAAAATTAACCGCCTGAACCTTCAAAAGCGCGAAATATTTCTCCCCTTCTTTTGGCGGGCGTATCTCTCCGCTGACGGTGTCGCCGGTACGCAGGTCAAACTTACGTATCTGAGAAGGAGATATGTAAATATCATCCGGGCAAGGCAAATAATTATAATTCGTGGAACGTAAAAAACCGAAACCTTCCGGCAGTATCTCTAAAATGCCTTCGCCAAACATCAAGCCGTCTTTCTCGGCCTGCCCCTGCAAAATCTTAAATATCAGGTCCTGCTTCCTAAGCCCGCCGGCGCCATTAACGTTTAATTCCTTGGCTACCTTATTCAATTCGGTGATCTTCATGTCTTTCAATTTTTTTATATCTAGCTTTTCCACAACATCCTCCTTAACTTCTCCACCTGTTTATACGTATTATCAAATGTTCCACTATTATCTATTACAAAATCCGCCAAACGGACCTTATCTGATAAAGGCATCTGGGCATTCATCCTTTTTACTATATCTTTTTTAGTACATAATGATTTATTGCGTAAACGTTGAATTTGTTCCGCCCTACCTGCCTTTACCACAATTATTTTATCCGCCAGATTCTCTAACTTAGCCTCAAAAAGCAGCGGCACATCCAAAATAATTATTTTTTCCGATGCCCGCGCGATTTCCTGTTTGATGATTTTTTTTACCTGCGGATGTATCAAATTATTCAACTTCGTCAACAGCTTATTATCGTCAAACACTATCGCGGCTAATTTAACACGGTCGATATCTTTATTGTTCTTTAATATGCCTTCCCCGAAGATACCTACCGTTTTTCTATAAACCTCCGTCCCCGGATTTAAAAGGTTGCGCGCGATCTTATCCGCATCAATAACCTTTGCGCCAAAACGCAAAAAATACTTCGCTACAGTACTCTTGCCGGTACCGATTCCCCCGGTAACTCCAAGTATGAATTTTTTACTCCGAACGGATAACTCTTTCATGGTATAGGTATGTATAAAATATGTCTACTAACCACTGAAAATCGCACTAAAGTTATCAATAGAGGCGATTTTCTTGTATAACCTGATATATTCTTTTGCCGATTTTTCCCAGGAAAAATCACATTCCATCGCGTTTATAACAAGCTGTCTCCACGCGTCTTTGTCAGCGAATACCTTTACCGCCTCCTTCACGGTTTTGATTAAATCTTCTTTTTTGTAACGTTCAAAAACAAATCCATGTTCATTTGTTACGGTATCAGCAAGGCCTCCGGTTTTAAATACCAAAGGCACAGAGCCATATCTTAAACTGATCAATTGGCCTAGGCCGCAAGGCTCATATTTAGAAGGCATAAGAAATATATCCGAACCGGCATATATCTTATGCGCCAATATTTCGTCGAATTTTAAATGCAAAGATAAGGTTTTAGGGTATTTTTTCGCGGCACTCTCAAAAAGATTATGGAATTTCAAATCCCCTTTGCCTAAAACAACTAATTGCAGGCCCAACTTACAGATAGCCTCCAATTCCGGAGCCAGAATATCCAAACCCTTATGGTCCACTAATCTGGTCACCATGCCAAACAAAGGGATATCAGTTCTTTTCGGCAAGCCGCATATTTCCTGCAAAGCTTCTTTATTCTTTTGTTTACCTTGCAGGTCTAAAACAGAATAATTGTGCGCGATTATTTTATCTGTTTTTGGGCCCCAAATAGAATAATCGATCCCATTTAATATTCCCAAAAGGCTGCCCGCGCGTTTAGCTAAAACACCTTCCAATCCAAAACCAAGTTCTTTAGACTGGATCTCTTTGCTATAGGTAGGGCTGACAGTAGTAATATAGTCGGAAAAAACGATGCCGCCTTTTAAAAGATTTACCTTACCGTGAAACTCTAACTTATCCATATGAAAAAGGCTTTTGTCTAAACCGGTTAAAGGGAACTCTTCAGCAGAAAATAATCCTTGATATCCTAAATTGTGGATAGTAAGGATACTCCGGGTGTTTTTATAAAAGCTGTCTTTAGAATAAACTGTTTTTAAATAAACCGGAATTAACGCCGATTGCCAATCGTGGCAATGGATAATATCGGGAGAAAAATTTATGTGTTTTAATAATTCCAGGCTCTTTTTGCAATAATAGGAAAATCTTGCCAGGCTATCTTTATAGTCGCCGAATTTATCACCGTATAAACCATCACGGTTAAAATATAAATCATTCTCAATAAAATATACTTTAATATTCCTTCCTATAACCGCGTAAAATATCTTGCCTTTAAGCTTTTGAATTTCAATCTTGGCGTTACGGGCCGCCTTATAATAAGGCATAATCACAATGACTTCTTCTGCGTTCTCTTCTAAAGCTATCGGTAAAGCGCCTACAACATCCGCAAGCCCGCCTGTCTTGGCAAAAGGCACCACTTCTGAAGCGCACATTACTATTTTCATCTTATTTCCTCGGCTTCCAGCCAATTCCTGCCTTTTTTCATACTCACCTTAATCGGCACATCCAGCGGCAAAACATTTTCCATCCTGTCCTTGGCCAACCCGGAGAAATCAGCCAATTCCTCACGCGGCACATCAAAAACCAATTCATCGTGCACCTGGATCAACATACGGCTTTTTAATTTTTTTTGTTTTATCTCGTTATATATTTTAATCATTGCCAATTTTATCAAATCACTGGCTGACCCTTGTATCGGGGTATTTACTGCCTGCCTTTGCGCGAATTGCCTAATGCCCTGATTCTTATTGTTAATTTCCGGTATATACCTGCGCCTTCCCAAAATAGTAGTAACAAAACCGTCCTTTTCCGTATTTTTAATTTGTTCCCGGATATATTCTTGAACTTTAGGATATCTGGCAAAATAAGAATCTATAAAAATCTGCGCTTTATCAACAGGGATATTCAGATCTTTAGAAAGGCCGTAAGAAGTAAGCCCGTAAACGATCCCGAAGTTGACCCTTTTAGCGACTTCTCGCATTTCATCGGTAACGCCTAATTCGTTTGTGCCGAATATCAATGCCGCGGTCGCTTTATGAATATCTTTATCCTGTTTAAACGCGCTGATTAAATTATCATCTTTAGAAATATGCGCCAAAACGCGCAATTCTATCTGAGAATAGTCACAGGACAAAATAAAACTATCCGGGCCGGTTGCAACGATAGCCTGCCTTATCCTGCTGCCGATATCTGTCTTTACAGGTAAATTCTGCAAATTAGGGTTGCTTGAACTGAGCCGCCCGGTCTCGGTAACCGCCTGATTAAAAGAAGCATGAATTCTGCCGGTATTCGGGTCTATTAATTCGGGCAGCGCGTCCACATAAGTAGTTTTCAGCTTCATCAACTGGCGGTATTCAAGCAATAAAGCCGGTAAATTATGTGTAGTGGCAAGCTTACGCAACACCTCTTCGTCTGTAGAAGGGCCTGTTTTACTTCTTTTCACCACCGGCAATTTTAATTTTTCAAATAAGATTTCCCTTAGCTGCTTCGGAGAATTGATATTAAACTGCGTCCCGCTCAGATTATATATATCCTCAATAAGCTTTATCAACCTCTTCTCCAATTCCATGCCAAGCGTTTTCAAAACATGCAAATCCAGTTTTATGCCATTCAACTCCATATCAGCCAATACTTCCACCAGCGGCATTTCGACATCAGAAAAAAGGCCGATGAGTTTCTTATCAACGAGCTCTTTCTTTAATTTTGATTTTAATTGCGCGATAAAAGACACCGCTTGTTGATTATCTATATTTCCGGCAGAGCTGCCTTTATCCAAATATTCCAATGCCACATCAGCTAAATCATATCCGCCTCTGGAAGGGTTAATAAGATACGTTGCCACCATGGTATCAAAATACGCGCCTTCGAGAATAATGCCTTTTTGCGCAAGAAATACAATTGCCTTTTTAAGGTCATGGCCGATTTTTTTGATGCCGCGATCAGCTAAGAGATGTTTTATATTATCGCCTAAATTATCTAAACGGAATATTTTTCCGTCAGCGCAAAAAACCAGATCATCCGCGGACTCGCCGTGTAAAAAAAGTTCTTTTATCTTACCGCTTGAGCCTTCCAAATCACCGTCTTTTTGATCTGCCACAACTATTTCTTCAGGCACATTTTCTTTCACAGGCAAGTCCTTTAATAATTTCCTGAATTCCAAATGCTTAAACAACCGGAACAACTCATCATGATCGGGCTCGGATATTTTCAAATCATTCAAATCAAAACCAACATCGACTTGCTTATCTAAAATAGCCAATTCATTGCTTAACTTTATGATATCAATATTGTCACTTAAAGCCTTCCTTGTTTTTTCCTGTTTTACTTTATCAAGGGAAATTAATAATTCCTTTAAACCGCCGGAATTTTTAATCAATGCTACGGCTGTCTTCTCGCCTATCCCATGGACACCGGGGATATTATCCGCGTCATCTCCCATCAAAGCAATAATATCAGGTATAAGCTGCGCGCTAACGCCAAAACGCTCCAATACTTTAGCGCTGTCATAAGTAACCCCGCCTTCTTTATAAGGATTAAATACCACCGTATTCTCGTCTACCAACTGCAACATATCCTTATCCGAACTAACAATAGTGACTTCAATCCCATCTTGTTTTGCTTTATTGGCAAGGGTAGCGATAATATCATCCGCTTCATACCCTTCTTTCTCCAGGATCTTTATCCCATAAGCGGTGATAAGCTGCTTTATAATAGGGATCTGACTGCCCAATTCATCAGGCATGGGCTGCCTGTGTATTTTATATTCCGCGAATTTTTTTGCCCTGAAAGTATCCCTTGAGACATCGAAGCAAGCTACGACATATTCCGCTTTTTTTTCTTTCAGGATTTTATTTAAAATATTAAGGAAGCCATAAACAGCGTTCGTCGGCTGTCCAAAAGATGTGGAAAGCCCGCTGATGGCATAAAACGCCCTATAGCAAAAAGCCGTAGCGTCAATCAAATATAGTCGTTTATCACTCATTAGTTATTTGCCCAGAGAATACTTTGGCAGGACAAGAAACTTCATCCCGCCAAAAGCGGGATTCAGAAATTCCTTATGAAGTTTCAGTGGTTGGAAAAGTTTTCTACTTTCCCATACCAAAATAAAATTTTACAGCCTCTTTTACACCGTTAAGTAGGGCGCGTTCCCCGAACGCGCCGTCAGACTTACATTAGAATTACTATTTCTCACTTGTCATTAATAGGAATTTAAAGATTATCGGCATGTTACAAAAGCAGACATAAAAACTATTAAATTTATCCTAATTTGAAATTTTGGGGGAATTACCCTGCCCCGTGAAAACGGGTCTCGGTGTATATCTTCTTGTATTGAATATAATTATACTTATTTCTCTTGCCGCGTCAAGTAAAATCTGCTTTTTCTTTTCAATTTGAGAATATTACAATTATATGTTAAACAAGCCCATAAAGATAACGGCATATACCATATAGAGAATTATCAACACCGCAAGTATGGTAAAAAACAGTCCTAACCCCCTGGTAAAAAATTCACCGCAACATTTAGGGCACCACATTACCTCTCCTTATAGATCACGATACTTCCTAAAATTATTGATTACCCTTTATTCTCTTGTATATATAAACTTACCCTATATCTTAGGAATCTGGAATATATTGAAAAACTTATCGAAAAACCAATTAATAGGGATAGAATCAAGAACCAGATAGAAAAATAATATTCCAAAAGAAGCATCCCTACAATTAAAAAAGGGATTACTAACAATATTAATAAGATAGTAGAAATAATTTTTTCAAAATCAGTAAAATTACCCCGTATATTTGTTTGACAATGTTCACAACTAAATTTCCAATCATTTTTATATTCATTTATAACTAATTGTATTATTGGGAACTTAGAGCCAATAAGAAAAAACTCGATTCCCGCTTTTCTTTTACATTTTGGGCACTTTATATGATTTATAGGCCCCCTAAACATTTCTTTCCCGCTATTTATACGCTTAAGAAATGAAAAATTCACAAAAACTATCGCAATACATGAAATCACAAATATAAAAGAAATAATAATTATTATCATTAAATGCATAGGACAGAAAAACTAGGGACAGCGACCAATTTTGGGGAATTTTCCTTTTTAAAAAATTGGTCGCTGTCCCAATTTTTAGATAATCGACTCCATCTCCTGTGCGGGATGATTCACTTTTTTTAGAAAATCAAGCAACCCCTCCAAATTAGTTGTATTTGTCTCATCGGCGATTTTATCGAGCAAACCGGGAATGCCTAATTCTTCTTCGCGTTTTTTGAGTTTAGCGCTTAAAAGTTCTTTTAATTCCTTTGGCATCCAGACCACGCGTTTTAAACCGCCTTCCGCGGAAATAAATTTCTTGCTGGCGAGGTATAATTTGCCAACCCCTAAAAATCCCGGGGTCTGCACGCCGCCGCCGACTGAACCGGCTAAAGTGGTAAAAGTCATGCCGCTGGGAGTTAACCCCGAATAATCCCTATTCACCACCATAACGCCATTTGCTTCGGGCACAACCGCGACAATACATTCAAAACACCCGCAGGATGACTGTGGCGCGTTTAAAAGTGAATACATACTGACTGTTTCAATGGTCTTATTAGACTTATTATTGATAAAATCATTTATGTTCTTCCATTGGCCTGACTTATCGTCTAAAACCTCACCCTTTATAATAGGGCTATTCGGGCCTGTCGGAGTCATTTCAAAAGAAGCTTTAGCATCCAGCCAGGAATACGCGCCGCATAAACCCAAACGCTCGGGAGTAATTATGCAAACATGGTTCGGAGCAAATGACTGGCACAATGAGCAGGAATAAAAAGTATCCACGCTTTCATCAGTCATCCCGCTTAAACGTTCATCACGCTCCTCAAATGTTTTTTTAGCCTCTACTAATAACCGTTCCACATCTTCCTGTTTAGTATAAAGTTTAACCTGTACCTTATCCACTATCGCGTTATACTCCTGATGCAGCATCGCGTGCAAAATAACGCCGAGGTGTTTCAACCGGAAACCTTTCTTAAATGTCTCCGCCGAAATCCTTATCCAGATCATATCCCTTTGCCCTATATGCATGATCCCCATAGCATAATTCGTGAACCTGTGCACCTGGCGCTCTAAAATCGGTTCAAAATCTTTCTGCATCTTGCGCCCTGCCACTTCTATAACAATGGCAAGCGGCATTGATTTTGAGCCCTTTTCCAAATTATCTATATCCGGGCCGATCAGCTCAACTTTTCCGTCCTCAACATCATTTAATTCCTTACTGGCCAAATACTCAAACGCCTGGCTGCTTTTACCGCCGAATTCAACGTATAATTGTTCCCGTCTTACACGCTCTCCTTCAAAAGCCGCCGCATAGGCAACAGGTATAGGTATCTGGCTGACTTTTACTTTTACCCCTCTTACTTCAATGCCTCTGGCCACTATCTTTTTATGGTCCAATTCTTTAACCAAGGCCTCATAAATAGTAATACCGGAAGGCTTAATTTCCGGGATATCCGTATCCGCGATTATCGGAAAACCCATATTTATCGCGCCAGCTCCGGTTGCATATTTAATATCATCCAATTCTCCTAAAACCAGGCCAAAAGCAAACACGCGCTCTTTAGTATATAACAATGATTTTTGCGCCTGTCCCGGCTTAAGCCCGCCGAAAGTCAAGGCCGAACGTATTGCCCAATTAAGAGCATAAATTCCGGAAATAGTATCCCTGCCGTAAGGCACAATATAATTATCCCAGCCCATTTGAACATTTTCTTCAAGCAGTTGGTCAATTATAGAACGGCCTTTGACGTTCGAACCGACAAAAACAAGGATACTTCTTTCCTGCAGCTCTCTTACAATAGCCACCGCTGTTTTATTATCGGGAGCCGCTCCCAATATCGCGGCAAAACCCGGCATACGGCCGTCTACAAGCTGAATTCCCAAAGAACGCATAATCGTATCGGTAAAAAAACCATTGCAATCTTTCTGCGGTTCCGTCCCATATAAATAACGCAGCGCCACAATTATCTCTTCGTTAAAAAGAGTAGCCATCCCCGCGTCAAGCGCGTCGCCTAAATAAGGCAGCCAAAGTTTCTCAGACGGCAAATTCGGCAACAATGATTTAGCGTGCGCCAGGATCGGCAGCGCGTCCTTTAATGTTTCGACTTTAGCGCCCAGCATCGCGTTTGCCATCGGCAAATAAAATGCTGTTTCCGGAAAACCTATTTTCTGATTTTCCCCTTTTTCTTTAATCGCGCGGGTTAAAAACTCTTCCGCCTCTTTAGCAATTGCGTGAGCGCCTCTTATTACAGCCTGTGCGACTATCTTAGACATTTTTTCCTCCACTTCAAGAAACTTCGTTCATCAGCAAAATTGACAAATTCAGGACTATTCCTTACCAGAACATAGATAAATTTTTTCTTCGTTCGAAAAAAGCCCCATTACCTTAGCATAACTAAAAGATTCATCGAGCAAGTCTTTTTTTAAAGCAGACACATCTGTTTTTTCTTTTATTAATTTCAGGAATACGCCGCTGTTTTCTATCTTGCCCAGTAAAATAACCCCTTTTACACAATTATTTTTAAGCACTATTTTCCTGTATAACTTATTCTTCGTATCTATACTAGATAGAACCTCCATATCCGGCTCTTCTTTAACAATTCCCATTGAGATTACCGGCAGATCAAAAAAATCCACTGAATTCATTCCGATAGAACCCGGATACTCCAAGGTATCCCCAGCCATATTTTTACCCGCTAAAGCGCCCTGTTCAACCGCGTTCGGCCACAGCGCGTTTACCTGTGATTTTTCCGTAGCGATATCATACGTCTCGGCGCAATCACCGGCGGCAAAAATATTATCCACCGATGTCTTTAAACAACTGTCTAAAATTATCCCTTCATCTACGCGTATATCCGTATTTTTTACCAACCCCACATTAGGAGATACTCCCTTACCGATTATCGCTATCTCACAGCCGATAACCTTGCCGGAATCTAATTTCACCGCTTTAAGTTCGCCTTCACCTAAGAATTCTGAAACATCCGCTCCCGTTACAATCTCAATACCATGGGATTCTAAATGCCCCTGAATTATATCAGCGCCCGGCTTATCTAACAACTGTGACAAAATTTGTTTAGACTTAACAATTACTTTAACCTCCAGGCCTCTTTTCCGTAACGCGTAGGCGGCTTTAAGCCCGATAAGCCCTCCACCTAAACAAACCGCGGTTTTAACTACCGGCAGCATCCCTATAACTTCTTTTATATCCTTGATCGTCCTGAAGCCTGATATCCCGCTTTTACGAATGCCTTTTATATCGGGAAATTTCGGGGAAGAACCTGTCGCGATAATCAGCTTATCATATCCCAGCTTTTCATTATCTTCCAGGACTACACGGTTTTTCTGCGGATCAACCCGGGTAACCTTCTTGTTTAAAAGTAACTCAATATTATTCTCTTTATAAAATTGCTTGGGGCGGTAAATAAGCTTATTTTCCGGAGCATCTCCCGCTAAAAAATACGAAAGCACGCACCGGCAATACGCCGTATAGTCTTCGTCGGAAATAACCGTAATTTTGGAATCCCTGTCTTTACCGCGTATAGCTTCTACCGCGGCTATTCCTGCCGCGGAATTACCGATAACAATATATTGTTTCATCTTTTTACCAGCTCTTTCTCCTCTACCCACACAATCGCCTGCGTAGGGCAGGATTTCACGCATTGTGGCATATCGAGGTCTTTACACATATCACAACGCAAAGGTAACTTCTGTTTACGATCCGGCCTTATCGCGCCATAAGGGCAAACCATCACGCACATCCAACACCCCACGCATTTATCTTTATCGTGCAAAACATTGCCTGTTTTTTTATCCTTGGCCAAACATCCGGACATGCACGCGGACACGCATAAAGGTTCCTCGCAATGCCGGCAGGACATAGGATAAGGTTTCCTGTCTTTCTCCTTTATCTTGATCAAAGGTACAGGAAGAGATTCTTCTAACATTACCTTAAATAAATCCTTGCTCACAGAATGACCTACGCAACAAGCGATCTCGCAAGACTTACAAGCCATACATTTATCTACATCGTAATATAATTTTTTCATATTTTTTTCTCTACACGCTCCCGCGTGTAGTATCCATTCCCCACACGGAAGTGTGGGGTTAAACATTATTCATACATCATTGGCTTTAAATTCAAGGCTTTACGTTTTTTATCTATATGTGCTATCATCATCTGCGCCATTTTTAACGGATCAGATTCAAATGCCCATTTCCCTCCGGTAATAGCTTCTATGTCTTCAGTAACGAATTTAGTTAATTTCTTCGCGCCGTACAAAGCATACGGCAGGCCAAAAACTATATACGCCCCTGAAGCCACACAATACCAGCCGATAGCAATCGCCTTTTCCGACATCCATTCCGGAGCCGCTCCGGCAATAGGCAATTCATCCAGGCTCTGGCCGATCCCGCCTTCCTTAACCATTTCACAACAAGCGGTCAAAATCCGTGTATTATCCACGCAAGGCCCTAAATGCAGGATAGGCGGACAGCCTACCGCTTCGCAGATCTCCTGCAAACCTTTTCCCGCGTATTTAAACGCCGCCTCCGGAGTAAGTAAGCCTTCCTTCGCGCAAGCAGTAGCGGCGCATCCGGTCTGCACTACCAAAACATCATTTTTAATCAACTCTTTAACTAACGTAATATGTGTATCGCCGCTCTTTAACTTCGGGTTGTCGCAACCGACCACCGCGGCTACACCGCGAATACGCCCGGCGATTATCCCCTCATTTAAAGGTTTAAACGTAGACCTGTATTTACCGCCTAACATCTTAAACACATATTCCGTGGTAAATCCGCCGACTAATTCCTGCGATTCCTTAGGAATATGCACGCGTGATTTATCCCTGCGGCTGTAATTTTCAATCGCCATTTTGATGATCTTACGGGCTATCTCAGCGCCTTTTTCCTCATTGAACTCCACGTATTCCGAGCCGGGGAAATGCGCCCGGGGATTAGTGGAAACTATTTTCGTATGGAAACAACTGGCGACATTCGGTAACGAAGGCATAACGCACTGCAGATCAACTATCATCAGATCAACAGCCCCTGTAATTATCGCAAGCTCCTGCTGCAGGAAATTTCCGGCAACATTAACGCCTTTTCTAATTAATACCTCAAGAGCAGTACAGCAAATACCGGCAAGATTAATGCCTTGCGCGCCTTTTGCCTTTGCCAATTTTATCATCTCCGGATCGGCGCTTGCCGTTGCAATAGCGTCGGACAAAATCGGCACATGGCCATGCACAATAATATTGATCTGGTCTTCTTTTAAGACTCCCAAATTTGCCTTTGCCCTCAAAGGCTCCGGTGAACCGAAAAGAATATCTGACAACTCAGAGGCGATCATTGAACCGCCCCAGCCGTCAGTCAACGCCGTGCGCATGCCATGCATCATCAATGAACGGTAATCATTATCCACGCCTATATTTGTGCGGGCTAACGCCTCAATGACTTCCCTGTCAATACCCCGCGGCATAGCATTGTTTTTTCTCCAAACTTCTTTCTGTTTTTCCGGGGCGCGCTTGGTTAAAACCAATTCGCCTTCCTGCTGGCCGTATTCCCGGTAAAGCCTCTCAGCTAATTCCAAAGCGATCTTCTTTATATCTTTTCCTTCAATAGCAATACCGTATTCCTGGGCGAGAGATTTCAATTTCTCCTCGTCATTAATCACGAACCCTTGCGCCTTTCCTGTAGCAACCATATGCAGTAATTTAATTATTTCCCTGCCGTGGTCATTGTGACAGGCAGAACCCGCCGCTATGTGCCGCAGAAGATTACGCGCGGCAATAGTATCCGCGTCCGCCCCGCAAACACCTTCTTTCGCTCCCTCGCCAAACGGATCGATCCTGCACGGCCCAAGGTTACAATTTTTGCAGCAAATACCCAAAGTTCCAAAACCGCAGTGCGGTTCCTGCGAAGCTGACCTGTCCCAGACAGTCTCGATATTTAAATCTTGCGCTACCTTACGCATCTGCTCGGTAGCATTATTCTCATTTACTGTATCTTTTCCCATCAAGGCCTCCCGTTTATCCCAAAGGTTCTTTCAAAAGCTTACCACTGAAACACAGAAACACGGAAAAATAACTATTTTTTAAAAAAAATACTTTATAAAAATTCAACAATAATAACCAGATTTTTAGCTTTTCCCTCTACTAAAATTTATTTTTCAGTGTTTCTGTTCTTCCGTGCTTCCGTGGTTATTATAAAACATTTGACGCTTCCAATGCGTCACATATCGTTTGAAACTCCCGCGTCAATTTTTCATCAAAAACAAACTTCCCGCGTGTTTCCACAATATTTTTATTAAAAGAGATTGCCCCGATTACATCCTCTTTTAAATTACTTTTTAAAAAATCCATATCCTCTTTATTATTTATTTTATTCCCGACAAAAAATATTTTCTTGATGCCTAATTCCAGCGCTAAACTCTTTATATGCAGCCCGGTATTAATTCCCAGCCACGTCGGTTCAGTAACGATCAAAAACGCGTCCACCGCGCCGGCTGTGCCTCTTCCCAAATGTTCAGAGCCTGCTACCATATCAAGAATAACCACTTCCTCACTCGTTACTATCAGATGGCTAAGCAGGTTTTTAATAAACGTGTTTTCCGGGCAAAGGCATCCTCCGGCGGCTTTCTTGACTTTACCCATCACCAGGAGCCGGATATTATCTTTCTTCGCGGAAAATTTTTCAGGGATATCGTCTACTTTGGGGTTTAGCTTAAAATACCCGCCCGGCCGGTCAGGATCGGATTCTGTCCGCTCGGCAATCAGCTTCTTCATCTGGCTGATAGGAACGATTTCCTCCGGATTCGGGAAATCCAAAGAAACCCCTAAATTCAGATCAGGATCGCAATCAACAACGATCACCGATTTATTTTTTTTACTATACAACAAAGCTAAGCCGGATGCAACAGTTGTTTTTCCCGACCCGCCTTTACCAGTTACTGCTATTTTCATATGATTTTTCCGACTCCCGGTGTTTGGAAAATTGAATCCCCTTTCTTAACACCGGGAGTCGGAAAGGTAAAAATTATTTCCCCTCGTTGACTGAAGCATTACTAAATTTGTGACAATTCGTGTATTATAACCCCGATGCTTCTATCACCCTGGGAACCACCTTATCCCATCCGATAGGCATAATATGTATCCCCTGGCACATAGGCTTTAATTCTTTGATCAGTCGGCTGGCGATCTCCACGGATTTGGCCACTTTATCTTTTGTCTCTTCCATCTCTTTAATCAGGTTATCAGGAACAAAAATTCCCGCTACATTTTTATTCATAAACTTAGCCATACCCGCCGACTTAAGCAAAACGATCCCGGCCGAGATAGGAACTTTCAAATGTTTAGTCTTGTTCAAAAAATTCTCAAACACTTTTAGGTCATAAATCGCCTGCGTCTGAAAGAATTCAGCGCCTGCTTCGATTTTTTTCTCCATCTTCATGATCTGCGGTTCAAGCGGGTCTGCTCCCGGATTAACCACAGCGCCCATGCAAAATTTTGGCGCCGCGCCGTCTAATTTATTGCCCTTCATATCAAAACCTTCCTGCAACTTTTTGGCTACCTGTATCAACTGCACGGAATCAAGGTCAAATACCGGTTTTGCCTCAGGATGGTCGCCCATTGTTGTATGATCACCGGTAAGTAATAAAACATTCTCAATACCTAAAGCCGCCGCCGAAAGCAGGTCTGACTGCAAAGCCAAGCGGTTCCTGTCACGGCAGGTCATCTGGAATATCGGCTCAAAGCCTTTCTGCTTTAAAAGTGAACACACCGCCAAAGAACCAAGGCGCATTACCGAACTCTGTAAATCCGTAACGTTCAAAGCATCCACTTTACCCCTAACTAATTCCGCGTCTTCCAAAAGATGCGCCGTCTCAATCCCCTTAGGCGGCCCAATCTCGGAAGTCACCAAAAAATTCCCTGCGTTTAATTTTTCTTTAAAAGTCATGTCAGATCTCCTTAATGAGCCCATAACTTACGCGACTGTAAGGAGCGTAAGTTATTTGGGCGAATTAACCCCGCAGCGTATTCGGAAAATGTCGAAGAGATTTTCCGAATGTTTACGCAAGGGGTATCGCATAATCTCCTTATTCAGGCTTATTCCTTACAAAATTAACTCCGCAGCTTACCTCAAAATTATCGGAAGAGAATTTTGAGATGATTAAGCAAGGAGTCAACATATAAGTCACCAAGTCACCCCTCGACTGCGCTCGGGGCAGGCAAGGTCACACGTCACCAGTATAAAAAATTAACTACTACAACTCCCCTCAGACATTTGAAATAATTATAACCTATTCCCCCTGTTGCACAACAAATATTTTAATTACGGGAAAATGCCTGTTCCCAAAACAACTATAATCACTATTACCTAATCTATAAAAGTAAAAAATCAAACCGCGTTTATCCCGTATCCAATGGAATATTCATCCTACGCTTTCTTAGTCATTTGAAACCTTGAAAGCTTTCTCTATGATTGTGGTCAGAATATTCGTGTTATTTTCAATGTCAGAAGGTTGCAGCCTAATTCGGTATCTTCCCCGCCGAATGTCATAATCCATAATATCTAAACCTGCTTTTTCAAGCAATTCTTGTACATCAGAGGAATTCTCTAAACGCGGCTCAAATCTCATAAAGCCCTTTTTCGGTCGAAAGATAACAAAATTCTGGGGTTGCCCCTTTTTGGCAAGTCCTATATAAAATTTATTGTATTTGAGTTCGAGTTGATTATCAAACTTTCTGGCTATTTCTAACAATTGATCAGCCATAATCACGGTCTTCTTCGAACCCCGATTTTCCCAGTATACACGATCTGTTGTTTCTTCAACTTCTTCGTCTTCTTCAATAAAACCATAGGACATTTGATTAACAACTGTAGTAAAAGAAAGACCAATATTATTGTCCAGTTTGAGAACGTTCATCTGTATTGCCATGAGGGGGATCATTCCGTTAAATAGGCTAATCACATTTAAAAATCTGCTTGTTATATCTTCAGCAACGATAACAGCAACATGGTCGTATTGTGGATAGCGTTTTCGTTCAATATCCCAATATTCAATTGTTCTGATAATATGACTTTCATCTGTACTTCCAAGCTGAATTTCGACTTCGTACCTTTGATTTGATTCAGCATCTTGAAAAAGAATATCTAATCTGCCTGCACGAGGTTGAATCCGTTCTTTATCTTTTAAAACAACATCCCCAAGACCCAGAATTGAAGGATCAGCAGCAATTCGATCTTGAACCCATCGTTCATTAAGTTCCGGATGATTCTTCAAAGATATACGTTCAAATTTCACGTAATCCATTATTCCTATCCTTTGGCAAACTGGCAAGTTTTGAGCGCCTGCCTGCCCTACGCGTCTCTATTATAATTATCTTCCATGCTCTTGTGTAAATTCTGCTTTCCAGCGGGTGGCTTGGCTGTTTTTTTGCAGCACCTTGAAGATGCGAGCGGCCAAGGTTCACCGGCTATTGCAGATCAGTGAGAGCGAGCAGCTTCACGGAGCTTGATTTGCCACGGTGGGGCAAATCAAGCGATGCTGCAGAAAAATAGCCAAGACAGGCCCTGCTGCCTAAAGAATTTACACAATTTGCATAAAACATTCCGCTATATAATTCTATAAGTAGAGCATTAAAAATTTTATTTTTCCAAATGCTCGAGGTCGGCTAAATCCTGGTGCCTGCCGCTTGCTTTTTTATTCTTTTTTAAATCTTTAAGCGATATGAAATTTACCTTTATGCCGTCTATTTTTACGGATTTCTTATTCTTATAGCATTCGGCAAATTCAACGCCATCAATTGATGTTAAAAATTCTATACGTAACGGAGGATTGCCCATACGTATATTTTTCTCTTTTTTTAAAAATAATTCTTCTTTTAATCCAGGTATGTCAAAACCGAATTCCTTCAGAGCTTCAACGGTTTTCTGTGCAGTGTCCTTAGAGATGGCAATCCAGATATCCATATCTCCGGTAGCCCGGGGATATCCGTAGAGGGCAACGGCGTAGCCTCCTACTACCAAATACTCAATGTTTTTTGAGTTTAGTAACTGTAAGAGTTCTTTGAAGTCTTGCGGTAGATGTATCATAGCCAAATATGGTCCTTCTTAATTGCTCTAAGGCAGCAAGCCTTTCAAGATAAGATTTGCGTTTCCAATACTTATGGCCGCCTTTGTCACGAATAGAAACCACTTTAAAAACCGATTTATTCATTTTTTTATTATACCACAGTTATTTGATTTTATCTATTCTTGCTCTTGTGTAAATTCTGTTTTCCGGCAGGTGGCTTGGCTGTTTCTCTGATAACATATCCCCCTAAATGAATCTGGCAAGTTTGAGCGAATGACGATTTTAGCCAAAGCAGCTTGAGCGGTAAGGGCATCCCGAAGCTTTTGCTTCGGGATGGCGAGGATGTTTGAGCTCGTCCTGGGGCGTAAGCCCCGACGAGCGAGTTCCGCAGCCACCGAACCGCGAAAGACCTTTGGCGTTTCCGCCACAAGACTTAGCGGACCCGCCACGATTTGTGGCGGGAAAAAATCGTCCTTGAGCGAAAATTTGCCAGGTTCATTACCACTTCTTAAACACAAAGAACACCGCCGCCAGAATAAACGCGAAACCTACCAGATAATTCCATTTCAAGCCTTCTTTAAGATAAAAAACTGAAAATATCGAAAAAACAACCAGAGTTATGACTTCCTGTATGGTTTTTAACTGCGCGGCGGAATATTGGTAATGCCCTATGCGGTTAGCCGGCACCTGAAAACAATACTCAAAAAAAGCGATCAACCAGCTTAAGATAATCGCGATCCATAAAGGCGAATTCTTGTACTTAAGGTGCCCATACCAGGCAAAAGTCATGAAAATATTCGAGATAGTTAAAAGGATTACTGTTTTCATCTTAATTTAAAATAACTCTTAATCGGATTCTTTAATATTAAACTTCGCTAAAAGCTGCTTCAGTTTTTTATCTACGCCTGCGCTTTTAGCTAACGAAACTAATCGAGATTTATCAAACTTCCCTGAAAGAGAAATTAACTTTACAAGCTCCTCCGCGTCTAACAAATCCCTGGGGCTGCCTGCCTTAAGTTTAAGTATCACTAAATCTTCCGCCTTGGCTATTGGGACCGAAATTACCCCCATCGGGATCTCTTCCGCGGAATTAACAATATCTTCCTGCCATTTTTTATGGATAAGAATAAAATCAACCAAAGGCTCATTATTACCGCCTAAAATTCTTACCATGCCTCTTAACGGATCGGTAAAATCGCCTTTATATACTTCTACCGCATAACCTTTAGCCCTTAATTTTTTAGTAAATTCTGCCTTGAAAAAATCTTCATCCGTGTTTATAAGAAAATCTAAATCTTTCGTTGACCGGGGATAACCTCTTACAGCTACCGCCATTCCGCCGATTAAAGCATAACCTTGAATCAAACCGTCTTTTTTTAAAGAATCAAGGACTCTAATCATTTCGGGTAAAATACTTTTAAATTCTGTCACTTCTTACCTTTCTGTATAGGACTCTTACTTTGTAAATAGCGGCAAAAATCAGATAGCTCAAGCGCAAGCTTTAGCTTTTCCGCAGGCTTCATCTTACTTGCCTTTTTTAAATCTTCCAGGTAAATTTTTTCCCTGATTTTTGATTTTACAGCCATTCTATTTAAACCTTCGTTCGGCCTCCCCGCCGTTGGCGGGACAGGCACGCACTACATCGTTATTCTAATTGTCTTTCGGCGCGTTCGGGGAACGCGCCCTACAATTTTACTCTTGCAATTTCGCCGCTGTAACCAAATTGCGCATTAACATCGTAACGGTCAATGGGCCGACGCCTCCCGGAACAGGAGTAATATAGCTTGCGCGTTTTTCCGCTCCCTCAAATTCCACATCTCCGATAATCTTATCATTAACGCGGTTAATACCTACATCAATCACTACCGCGTTCTCTTTAACCCATTCGCCTTTGATCAACCCGGCTCTACCGACGGCAACAATTAAAACCTCTGCTCTCTTCACATGATCTTCTAATTTTCCGGCTTTAGAAGTCCCAATATGACAAACCGTTACTGTGGCAAATTTTTCAAGCAGCAATAATGCGACCGGCTTACCCACTATTTCGCTATGGCCCACAACCACTACTTCCTTGCCATATAGATCTATGCCGGTGGAATTCAGCAATTCCATTACTGCCGCCGGAGTGCAAGGAACTATTTTCGCCTTCCCAAATAAAATTTTTCCGATATTCGCAGGATGCATCCCTTCCACATCTTTATCAGGCGAAATATACTGGCTTATTTTCTTATAATCAATATGTAACGGCAACGGCATCTGAATGATCATACCGTTCACAGACTTATCCGCGTTAAGTTTAGATATGAACTCGATCAATGTGTTTTCAGAAGTATCCTGAACCAATTTATGGAGCTGATAGTCAATCCCTAAAATATCCGCGACTTTCTTCTGTGATTTCGCGTAAGCCTCAGCGCCCGCGTTATCTCCTATTTGCACGCTTGCCAAAACCGGTTTATTCTTTAAAGATTGTATCAACTGCTTTATTTCTTCCTTGATCTTTTCCGCTATAGGTTTACCCTCTAATAATTTCGCCAATTTTAACCTCCGTTTTTTGCCTTATTTTTTTTACGGTTTTTTCTTTTCGCGATAATTCCTTCCTTATCGAACCGGTTAATTTTTTATCCGCTAAATATTTCAGGTTTATCTCCACATTAAAATAAGCGCTCGCGTACGCGGCTTCCAGCAACACAGCCGCGACTGCCACATCGCTGATCAAGTTTTTATTGGTTTTGCGGATTAAAGGCGGGCATAATTTTATCGCTTCAAAACAAAGGCGGCAAACCATAAAGGGGACATCAAGCGCCTTTCTTAAGTCCTTACTTTGATAGGCAATGACATCTTTATCTACTAAATGTAAAAATTCACCTCTTAATTTTTCTGATTTTCCTAAAACATCTTTTAATTCTTTTTCGTATTTGGCATATTTCGGCTTGCCCAGGGTAAAATTAATTACCATGCTGATCAACGCGGCACCCGAGGCAGCAGTCAATGCCGCAGCCGCCCCCCCGCCAGGCGCGGGCAATTTCGCCGCCAAATCATCTAGATATTGCTTAAGAGTTTTATCCCGATACATGAGACAACCTCCAATCTGAAACTTGCAACCTGCAATTTGGAACCTGAAACTAGAAACTTGATTATGATAACCCTATAACATTCCCATTATCGTCAATATCCAAATTCTCACCCACCGGACGGCTCGGTAAACCGGGCATAGTTTTCATTTCACCGCACAAAGGATACAAAAATCCCGCGCCTATTGAAGCACGTATATCCCTTACAGGTAAAATAAAATCCTTCGGCCTGCCCTTCAGGTTCGGGTCATGGGATAAAGAAAGATGCGTCTTTGCCATGCATATCGGCAAATTATCCCAACCGCGCTCGGTATAAAGCTTAATTTTATTTTCCGCCAACTCAGAATACTCCACATCTTTAGCGCCATAAATTTTAGTCGCAATAGTTTTAATTTTTTCTTTTATCGGGATATCTAAAGGATAAAGGAAATTAAAATTCTTCGGTTTATTCGCGGCCTGAATAACGCTCTTTGCCAGATCCACTCCCCCCGCAGAACCTTTTAACCAAACCTCGCTAACCTGGCAATCGTCAGCGCCTAACTCTACAGCCATACTTTTCACATAATCAATTTCCTTATCCGTGTCCGTGCTAAACCTGTTAAGAGCGACAACCACAGGCACACCGAAAAATTTAATATTTTCTATATGCTTCACCAAATTGCAAATGCCCTCTTCTATCGCCGGAATATTCTCTTTTACCAATCCTTCATCCAAAGGCTTGCCGGCAACAATCCTGAATTTACCGCTATGCGCTTTTAACGCGCGGATAGAACAAACAATCACTGCCGCGTCAGGGCGAAGGCCGCTTAAACGGCATTTAATGTCAAAAAACTTTTCCGCGCCGCAATCCGCCCCAAAACCGGCTTCTGTGACAACATATTCAGAAAGGCGCAGTGCTATCTTATCGGCCAATATCGAACTATTCCCATGCGCGATATTCGCGAATGGCCCGGCATGCACAAAACAAGGCGTATTCTCAATAGTCTGTATTAAATTCGGCTTAATAGTATCCTTCAAAAGGACCGCTAAACTGCCGGCAACCTTTATATTTTCTGTAGTTATCGGTTTATTATCCAAGGTATCGGCTAATACTATCTTTTTTAGGCGGTTACGGAAATCAGCCAAGTTATCGCTCAAAGCCAATATCGCCATTATTTCCGAAGCCACAGTAATATCAAATCCTGTATCTCTGGGAATACCGTCATCTTTTGAACCCAAGCCAACCCGAACATTCCTTAAAACCCTATCACTGACATCAACTACACGGCGCCAGTATATTTTATCCTGGTCAATATTAAGTTTGTTCCCCTTAAATAAAGAATTATCCAAAAAAGCCGCCGTCAAGTTATGCGCAAGGCCCACCGCGTGGACATCGCCTGTAAAATGCAGGTTAAAATCTTCCATCGGCAAAACCTGAGAATATCCTCCGCCGGCAGCGCCGCCCTTTATACCGAAGACCGGGCCTAAAGAGGGCTGCCTTATGCAAACTGAGGCGTGTTTTCCGACTCTGTTTAATGCCATGGATAAACCTATCGTGGTTACAGTTTTACCTTCACCCAAAGGAGTAGGTGTTATCGCGGTAACCAGAATATATTTACCCAAAGGCTTGTCCTTGATCTTATCTAAAATAGCTAAATCTATTTTGGCAATATATTTACCGTAAGGGATAAGGTAATCCTTATCAATTTTAAGTTTTGCGGCAATCTTTTCAATCGGTTCCTTATGAGCTTTTTGCACTATTTCAATATCAGATAGCATCGTTTACTCCCTCCTCTAATTCAAAAGCGTCTTTGAATAAATCGAATTTATACCCGCCGTCAACCGAATAAATTATAGAAATAACATCAAACCTTGCCATTTTGCCTAAAAGCCCTTTTTCCTGCATAAACGTAACCGCCATTCTGGAAATCTTTCTTTGTTTAGCTTTTGAGATTGCTTCCAGCGGCAGGCCAAAATCTTCGGAGCACCTGGTTTTTACTTCCACAAAAGCAAAAGTTTCTTTATCTTTGGCAATAATATCTAATTCGCCGAATTTTGTCCTGAAATTTCTCTCGAGGATTGTATAACCGTTTTCAACCAATAAACCAACCGCTAAATCCTCTCCAGCCTTGCCACAATTTAAATTTTGATTAGACACCGTTAAAACTCACTCTATGAATTTTTGAAGGGCCGAATTTTTTTAATGCTTGCCTATGCATGGCGGTAGGATAACCTTTATGCCGGATAAACCCGTATTCCGGATAAATAAGATCATACTCTGCCATGACCCTGTCCCTGCTGACTTTAGCCAGGATGGAAGCACAGGCAATACTCAGGGATTTAGCGTCGCCTCTTATAATGCTTATAAAAGGGAATTTAACGTTAAGAGTCATATTGCCGTCTACAATGATATGTATTTTTTTTTCGGAACAATCACTTTTCAGCTTATCAACCAGCGAAGAAACAGCTTGCTCCATCGCCATGCGCGTTGCCACTAAAATATTCAACCGGTCAATTGTTGTCTCATCAACCATTGCGATGCCGAATATTGAGTTCTTGATAATTTCCGGGAATGCTTTTTCTCGTTCGAGAGGAGTTAATTTTTTCGAATCGTCGATTCGATTTTCAAAACACGTGGTTAAAAGAGTAACAGCCGCGGCAGCTACAGGGCCGGCTAAAGGCCCGCGGCCTGCTTCATCAACACCAATAATTAAATCATAACCTTTTTCTTTTAATTGGCGCTCGTAGTATAACACTAATAATTAAATTAGTAGCCCGCCAAACCGCGTAAAAGCTTTTGGCGGACTATATTGCAAAAAAATCGCCTTAGGAGATAACTTTTTGCCGCCCCCATTAACGGAAAAGCGATTTTCAGTGGTTAGTAGACATTTATATACTTGCCTATACCATAAAAACCTAAGCTTTCTTCTCTTCCTTACTTGCAATCTTTGTCGCGCGCTTGCCAATTTTGTTGCGTAAATAATAAAGCTTTGCTCTTTTTACTTTGCCGGACCGAAGGATTTCAATTCGTTCAATCGCCGGAGAATGAATAAAAAAAACACGTTCAAGCCCCTCGCCATAAGAAACCTTTCTTACCGTAAAACAGGTTTTTATCCCGGAACCTTTCTTAGCAATCACCACTCCTTCAAACGGATGCAAACGCACTTTATCCTGGCCTTCAGGTATCTTAACTAAGACCTTTACTGTGTCGCCCACATTATACTTCGGTATATCTTTTTTAATGAATTCCGCTTCAATAAGTTTTATCTTATCCACTTTGATTCTCCTTCCATGATTTAACCATTCACTGGTTATCGTTTAACCAGACTTCAATAAATCCGGCCTCTTTTGTTTTGTTTTTTTTACCGCTTCTTTTTTTCTCCAAACCTCTATTTTATTATGGTCACCTGATAAAAGTACCGCGGGAACTTTAAAACCCCTGAAATCAGCAGGCCGGGTATACTGCGGATACTCTAATAGATTACCTTCAAATGACTCAAAATTCAAGGAATTTTTATCACCTAAGACTCCGGGAAGTAAACGGACAACCGCATCAACTAAAACCATCGCGGGCAACTCTCCTCCGGTAAGGACATAATCGCCAATAGAAACCTGCTCATCCGCCAGATATTCTCTTACACGCTCATCAATTCCTTCATAATGCCCGCAGATCAATATCAAGTGCTTATTCTTAGCTAACCTCTTAGCAACTTTTTGATTTAACATCTCACCTTGCGGGCACAACAAAACAACTTTTGTTCTTGTACTCTTGCGCCCTTGTGCTTTTATCTTTTCCACCGCCTTAAATATCGGTTCGGCATTCATCACCATGCCGCTTCCGCCGCCAAAAGGGCGGTCATCAACTTTACGGTGTTTATCAAGAGAATAATCCCTTAGATCATGAATATAAATTTTTACTTTCCCTTTCTGCTGCGCCCTTTTAATTATGGATTCATTAAGCACAGGCTCAAGCATTTTAGGAAATATCGTAATAATGTCTATTCTCATGTATTAGTATTGAGTAATACTCGCAAAAATCATGCAGAATTATATTCTGCCAAGAATTCTTTCTTAAACTCCTTAAACCTGTCTTCCGCGATCGCCTCTCTTATCTTACGCATCATCGCCAAATAAAAATAAATATTATGCGAAGAAACCAGCCTTAAGCCCAGAATCTCTTCCGTATTGAACAGATGCCTCAGATACGAGCGGCTGAAATTTTTACAGGCATAACAATCGCATTTACTGTCCAGCGGCCCCAAATCATTAATATAGGGCGCGTTTCTAATGGTGATCTTACCTTCACTTGTAAAAGCGCTGCCGTTTCTGCCGTAACGGGTGGGTATCACGCAATCAAACATATCTACGCCGCGCTCCACCCCTTCAAGGATATCCTCAGGCAAGCCTACCCCCATAAGATAGCGGGGGCTATCTTGGGGCAATAAATTCGCTACTAAACTGGCAGTATTATACATCAAATTGCTCGGTTCGCCAACAGAAACTCCGCCGATAGCGTAACCGTCAAAACCGATCTCTATCAAGCGCTCAGCGCATTCTTTACGTAAATCATCATAAGTCGCGCCCTGTACAATAGCGAATAACAACTGCCGGTTTTCGGTTATCGGTTCTCGGTTATCTGCGAGAACCGAATCCCGAACACCGAACACCGCCTTTGAACGCTTTGCCCAATCCACAGTCCTTTTCATCGCGACTTCGGCGTGATCTTTAGCGCAAGGATAATGCACGCATTCATCAAGCACCATAACAATATCAGAACCAAAGTCTTTCTGAACTTGAACCACGCTTTCAGGAGTAAACAAATGCCTCATTCCATCTATATGCGACTGGAACTTCACGCCTTCATCGTTAATCTTTCTTAAAAGCGATAAACTAAAAACCTGATAACCGCCGCTATCGGTAAGAATAGGTTTTTGCCAACTAATAAGATTATGCAACCCGCCGGCATTCTTAATTACATCCATCCCCGGCCGCAGGAAAAGATGATACGTATTCGAAAGCATTATCTGGGCGCCGGACTGTTCCAATTCTAACGGAGACAAAGCCTTTACTGTCCCCTGAGTGCCTACCGGCATAAAACAAGGCGTATCTATCGCGCCATGGCCGGTAACAACTTTCCCCAACCGCGCTTTACTGTGTTTATCCTGATGTAATAACGTAAAACACCCCATACAGTTACCTTTCAACTATATTTTTGGTTCTTTCGTAAATAAGTTATATTTGACAGACTGACGAAGCTAATGGTTTTGAGCGAATGACGATTTTAGTCAAAACAGTCCGGGCAATTTCGGGAATCCCACAATCAATTTATTGATTGTGGGACGACGAGGATGTTTGAGCTCGTCCTGGGGCAATAGCCCCGACGAGCGAGTTCCGCAGTCGCCGAAATTGCGAGAGACTTTTTGACGTAAAAAAATCGTCCTTGAGCGAAAAATCCATTAGTTTCGCTCAATAATATCATTTTTACGTATATTGTTAATTTTTAAATACTTATATCGATTTCTTCAAATTATTTATGAATCGTTCGTATTTTATTACATCGCGCACTATACTACCACAAGAGGCCATTAATAACAATAAATAATCAGGGGCGCCTGGGAAGTTTATTCCACAAGTGCCCCCTCTTAAAAACTATCCGCGTTTAAATAAACTTACAACCAAATATTTTATCAAAAATGCTATAGCCGCGATAATCGCGAACAAAAATACAAATCCAACAATATTAGGAATTGCCGCAGCAAGATTTTTTACTAATTTAATTTTAGCGGTTAACATGCCTTCCCGGATCAGTTTTTTGCTCTCTTCTAACGCTTTAGCGGAAACCTTTGACTCGTGAAAAGTAACCGTAACCGTAGTATAGGATACCGCGTTATTCAAGGCTTCAATTTTATTTTTATAATTCTGAACACGCTTTAGCACCGGCGTAAGCTCCGATTCAATCCTTATCGCATCAGAGATAGTTACCTGTTTTTTCTGCAAAGCTTCCAGCATCTTATTATAAATAACCATTGCCGCGTCCATCTCAGACTTAAGGTTAGCGTATTCCTGGCTGACATCCTGGCTGCCGGTATCGATATTCTCAACCTTGCCCAACGCGCTTAAACGGTCCAAAGCAACGGTAAATTTTTCTTTAGGAATACGCATAGTGATAGTGCCGCTTTCCCTGTTTTCGCCGTCTTTATAAAAGTTAGAGCTGGACATATATCCGCCTAACTCCTGGCAGATAAGCGAAGCACTTTTATAAGTATCCTTACCATTGTCTACTTCTAATTTTATGGTACCTGTACGGATGATCTTATCGCCTTCTCCGGTAGCGGGCAAAACTGGCTGGATTACGATTACAGAACCATTATCTAAAGGCGTCTCCGTTGGAGGAAGCCATACTGCCTGCGCTTTGGATTTGCCTCTCACAGCCGAATCACTCATACTACCCGCTGAAACTTGCGGCGCGTATTCTTTATTTTTTAACATATTTTCTTCATTATACGCAAGCTGCATAGACTTTTTTTCATCAGAAAAATTTTCTTTCATCCTATAAGACAATGCTTCACTGCGTTTACCGCCTGCATTAATACTATCTAATTCACTCCTTACTTCCGACACCTCGCCTTGCAAGCCCCTCTGCAAAGTAAATCTGCCTACAAAAACAAACATTAAAAGCGCTGCCAATACGCCTGATGGCACTATGATAAATAAAGTATTTTTTTTCATTTTAACCGCCCCTTTCTCAAGTTCCCGGCGCACAATCTCATTCCTCACGGAATCATCAAAATCCGCGTCCAAAACTAAGGGCTGCCATGCGATCATTTTTCCAGATAAAACTTTTAGCCGCGATAGTTCATTACTGCATAATACACATTTCTGCAAATGCTTATCTATCTTAAGCTTTTGCTTATCTGAAAGTTGATTATCCAAATAAGCGCTCAATTCTTTTATTACATGGCATCTAAACATTAGTGCCTCCTTCCAATTCTTCTATATACGGAAGAAGTTTAATTTTTAAATTCATTCTAGCCCTATGGATCAAGGTTTTGACTGTGCCCAGGGATTTCTTTAAAATTCCCGCTATTTCCCGGTAATCTAAATTCTCATATTCACGCAATATCAAAGCTTCTTTCTGGAGAAAAGGAAGGCTTTGAACGTATTTTTTCATGACTTCATCCAACTCATTGTTTATAGTTTTTTCCTGAGGAGAAGGATCCTGGTTTTCAAACTCAACTAATTCATCCGGATCATCCGGCATCCTTGGCCAAACAGCCGCCCATTTTTTCCTGCGTAACCTGCTTACAAACAAATTGTGCGCGATGCTGAAAATCCAGGTGGAAAATTTACCGATAGCTTTATAGGCAAGCCTGTTTTCATGCACTTTCAGGAATACCTCTTGCGTTACATCCTGAGCTTCAACCGCATCAGCGCTCAAACGCAAAACAAAACGATAAACCGGATTTTTATACCTTTTTAATAGCTCATCCATAGCCTTTGTCTCGCCACTTTGGTATTTCAACATCACTTCTTCATCTGTAAGGACCTGCATATTCTAAACCTTCCCTTCTCCACTTAGTTAAACGCGCGAGAAGTCAAAAAGTTTCATTTATTTTATACTGTAGGCTTCCGCCTACAGAATTCCCCATACGGAAGTATAGGGTAATCATATAATCAGCATCGCGTCACCATAGCTATAGAACCTGTATTTCTTCTCTACGGCAAGCTGGTAGGCTTCCTTAATGAGTTTTTCCCGCCCTTTAGCAAAACCAAAAGCGCAAACAAGCATGTATAAAGTTGTGCATGGCAGATGGAAATTAGTTATAAGGCAATCTGCCAGCTTAAAATCATATCCCGGATAAATAAATAAATCCGTATAGCCTTCCTTATTGCCTAAAGCGTACGTTTCCAAAGTTCTTAACGCGGTAGTTCCTACCGCGAAAATCTTGCCTGCCCTGAAATGGGTGTTATCTATAAGCCCGATCGTTTTTTCGGATACCTCATAATATTCCCGGCCCATCGCGTGTTTTGTAATATCTTCGCACTTTACAGGTTTAAACGTCGCGTATCCGACATGGAGAGTAACATACGCGATATTGACACCGCCGGAGCTCAATTTATCCATAAGCCCATTGCTAAAATGTAAGCCGGCTGTAGGAGCTGCTATAGAACCATTCTCCCTGGCATAAACAGTTTGATAATAAATATTATCCGCTTCATCCGGCTCTCTTTTTATATAAGGCGGCAGAGGTATTACTCCATGGTTATAAATATCCTCTAAACTCTTAGCATAAAATGTTATTTCATTCTTTCCTGTAACTTGCGCAGATATACCCTCTACAGGCTTCCGTCTATAGTATCCTTGTAATTCCCCACACGGAAGTGTGGGGTTTTCAAGTATTATTGCTTCTTTCAGTCTCACTCTATTAGGCCTAATCAAAACGTCAAACGTATACCCCCTCATCTGCAAATCTTTCTCTGAAGTAACCGCATCCACCGTAGTTTTATGCTTTAAAAGTAAAATTTCGACTTTACCTCCGGTTGGCCTCGAGCCAAATAAACGAGCAGGCATAACCTTAGTATCATTTAATAGCAAAACGTCATCTTTTGATATATATTCAGTTATGTCCCTAAAGAATCTATGCTCAATCACGCCGTTATCGCGATTTATAACCATAAGCCGGGCAGAATCCCGTTCTTTTAAAGGATACTGAGCAATTAATTCTTGAGGCAAATTATAATCGTAATCAGATAGCTTCATTTCTAATTTCCGCTCCGGGATAATAATACTGAATGATCTGTTTGTAATCATAGCCTTCTTTGGACATAAAATAAGCCCCCCATTGGCACATCCCCACTCCATGCCCCCAGCCAAACCCTTCAAATATCACATCTTCACCTGTAATTTTTACGCGAAAATTTGTACTCTTTATAATATTGGCGCCAAGTATAGTTCTAAAATCTTTAGCGCTGATCTTTAAATCACTTTTAGAAGTTTTAATCATTATATCCGTAATACGGCCCGAAATATCCCTCTCATTTAACAATACGTTTACTATATCTCCACATTCTTTATGCCCGGCTTTTAATATCGAATCTTTAACCTGCTTAAGCGGCAACGCCTGATGCCAGCTAAAATGCGCTGAATCTTTGCAATAAGCGCATGACACACCCCGCAATGGCACAATATCTATATCCCAAAGCAAACGGGCGTCTTCTGTATGCCCCGCGCAGGTGGCGTGAAAATAAGCGGGAAAAATCTTATTCTGATAAGTAAGGGACTGCCCGGCTGTTTCATCAACAGCTTTATTCGTCCGATACCTTTCTGAAGATTTGCCTCCGTAAACCTGAGAATAAATATCGTTTGTAACATCATAATCCCTGGAAGCGTTTTGGCTTTTTTGATAAACAGCGTAAGTACGGCAGACAATTGCCTGCGCCTTAAGTGCTTCTTGCGGCCAATAATGCGAAACCTCATGATACAATATGCCTTTTATATAATCTTCCAAACCAATATAATTTACAACTAACATGCGCGAATTATCTTTGCCGACAAATTGGATATTACCCCTATACTTACGGCCGCCGATTACAATTGATTCCGGGTCATCCGCCTTGATCAATAATTTCGCGCTATTATAATTAACTCCGGCAATTGTGACCTGATCCTTAACACACGCCACCGCGGCGCTTAAATATTTGCCGCGCGATACAACTTTATTATTAGAATCGACTATCTTGTAATAACCGTTCACGCTAATAACAACCAAAGCCGTATCCCGGATTATCGCGACCCGGATTAGTTTTGCCGGCGCGGCAAAACAGTTTACAGTTTCCGCCAAAGGCGGGCCAGCCTGCGGCTGGAACAATTTAAAGTTTCCGCCGAAAGCAGGCCAGCCTGCGGCTGGAACAGTAATCAATAAAAAAATAAAGATTAATTTTTTTAAGGAATTTAACGGCGGGGCCATAACCAGAGTATTAAAGAAAGGACAACGCTGATAACAATAGAAGTTGTCAAAGGGAAATAAAAGGTAAAATTATTTTTTTGCAGATGGATATCCCCCGGTAACTTGCCCAAAAAAGGTATCTTATTAAAAACAACCAGCAAAAATCCAAGGCCAATTAAAATAACCCCCGACAATATCAATGTTTTACCTAAACCGATCATATATTATCCTAAATTTATAACCTTTTATTTTATATGCCGTTCCGTTTCCGAATAAATACAACCGCAATATTTCTGCAGGTACATGCCTTTTTGTTTGGCTGTTTCCTGCGCCTTTTTGAATCCCGGCCGAAAATCTTCATAATAAAAAATTATATTCCTCTCTTTCGCGATCTCATCGCCAATTTTTTTTAACAACTCATGATCCTGATAAGGGCTAACCAGCAAAGTCGTGGAAAAATAATCAAATCCTTTTTCTTTCGCAAACTCCGCGGTTTTTGTAAGCCGCAGGCGCCAGCAGATCGCGCATCTTTCTGGTTTATGCTCTTTAAGATTAATCGCGCGGAAAAAATCCGAAGGCACATAATCAAGATAGATAGTATCTATCGCGTTCCACTTACTAAAATCGGCTAACGCCTCTTTACGTTTATTATACTCGGAGAAAGAATGAATATTAGGATTATAAAAAAAACAGGTAACTTCAAACCCTTTGTCTTTTAACCTCTCCAAGGGATATATCAAACACGGGGCGCAGCAGGTATGTAATAACAGTCTCATATCTTTAATTCAGGGCACAAGTGTTCTAATTCTTATAATACGCCTGTAATGATTGTATTTCTTTTTGCATTTTTCCGGAATACTCGCTGACCTGGGGTGCCAACAATTTATATTGTTCTATATCGCCTTTAGATAAAGCCAAATGCATCTGCCCCATCAGATTCAGCAACTTTACAATTATTTTTTTAAACTCCTCGCATTTTTCAGGCGCGGCTAACGACTCTATCTGCTCTCTATATCCTGCTATTATAGCGATAATCTCTGCTTCTACGCGGGAACCGTCAGGCATCCCCCCTGAATCCACACCTTGTTGAATTAAATCCATTTTTTCTTTTATCTTATCAGTCATTCCTTGCAATATACCGTTTGTTTTATTGATAAACTCTACAGTTTCCTGCGGCGCCGCGCCAAGCTGTTCGGCAAGGCTGAATTTACTAAACGAAAATATCAGGGCTGAGATTACCGCTATGATAAAATAAATTTTTCTTTTCCTCACCATTCCTCCTATTTTAGCCAAAAATATTACCCGTGCGCCAAACAATAATTTTAAATTTAATTTCTACACAATAACACAATACGCATCACTCAATACTAAAACCGGTGATCTGCTAAAACCTAAACACCTATTCTTTAAACAATTCTTCCTGTTTTTCTTTATTATATTTAAGGCCGAAATGTTCATACGCTAATTTGGTGGCAAGCCGTCCGCGGGAAGTACGTTTAAGGTACCCTGTCTTTAAAAGGTATGGCTCTACGCTGTCTACTATGGTATCCGTTTCTTCATTCAAACTCGCTGCCAAAGATTCTACACCTACAGGCCCGCCTTCGTAAGTTTCCAGTATAGACCTTAGAACTTTGCGGTCAATATCATCAAAACCTGCCTTATCTATCCCCAGGTCATTTAATGCCCTGGTAGCTGCTTCCAAATCTATCTTCTCGATCTTTAATACCTGCGCGTAATCGCGCACGCGCCGTAATAATCTATTGGCGATCCTCGGGGTTCCTCTCGCGCGCCTGGCGATCTCAAGCATCGCTTTCTCTTCTATATTCATGCCCAATATTATGGAGGAACGCCTGATAATCTCGGCTAAATCTTCAACCGAATAAAAATCCAAATGATAAAAAATACCAAACCTGCTCCTTAGAGGGCTGGATAAAAGACCAATCCGGGTAGTAGCCGCTACCAAGGTAAAAGGCTTAAGATTAAATTTTATTGTTTTGGCGTAAGGCCCTTTATCAATAATAAAATCGATCTGAAATCCTTCCATCGCAGGATAAAGGAACTCTTCAACGACATGGGAAAGCCGATGGATTTCATCTATAAATAAGATATCGCCTTTTTCCAGGTTCGTCAGTATCCCAATAAGATCTCCCGCCCTGGTTATCGCCGGCCCCGAAGTCGCGGTCAACTTTGTCCCCATTTCGCTGGCGATTATATGCGCCAGAGACGTCTTGCCTAATCCCGGAGGGCCGGAGAAAATAACGTGTTCTAAAGGCTCATTCCTTTGCTTTGCGGCGGTCAAACAAATATTGATATTATCAATAAGCTCTTTTTGCCCAACAAATTCCGATAACCCCTTAGGCCGCAAAGACAGGTTTAAAACTATATCCTCATTGATTTCCTGTTCATTAGCAAGGATTTTTTCCCGCAAAGCTATTTCTTTTGAATCAACCATACTGCCGTTAAGCCCGGCCGGTTCAGCATAATCATTATCAATTAACTTCTGGCGTATTTCTTTTCTCATACGGAATTATATTTTCCCTGTTCCTGCCGATTTCAATTTCATCAAACAACCCTTTTTGGCAGGCAATAACTTCCTTCATTCTTATTA